>ENA-OSEY01000868-OSEY01000868.1-marine-metagenome-genome-assembly--contig:-NODE-868-length-21414-cov-8.540376_pt1 | contig 21414 bp, 17 predicted proteins | sample MGYA00248465_ERZ534230 | MGnify/ENA primary metagenome ERZ534230 (study PRJEB26409, sample SAMN06344110) | marine metagenome | isolation source: Sea water from surface | place: Atlantic Ocean:Southern...
AAACTCCTCGCTTTGCTGATGTTGCTACTTTTTTTCGTTTACCTGTTGTGAAAGATTTAAATAAATTAGACTACTGTATTGCAGGTGTACCATGGGATGGAGGAACTACTAATAGACCTGGAGCTAGACATGGGCCAAGAGAAATTAGAAATGCATCATCACTTGTAAGGCTTTATCACCCTGTTTCACTTAAGAGTCCTTATGATAAATTTAATATTGCAGATATTGGTGATTGTCCTGTAAATCCAGCAGACTTAAATGATAGTTTAGATAAAATAGAAAAATTTTACTCAAATATTTATAATTCCAAAACAATTCCATTATCAATTGGAGGTGATCATTTAATTAGCTTACCAATTTTAAGAGGTATTGCAAAAGAAAAACCAATAGGTTTATTTCAGTTTGATTCTCATTCTGATACTTGGGATTCCTATTTTGGAGGATTTAAATATACTCACGGCACACCTTTTAGACGAGCTATTGAAGAAAATCTTATTGATCCAGAAAAATATGTAATACTAGGGGTTAGGGGTGCATTATATGATCCAAATGATTTAACATGGGCTAGAGAACAAGGTGTAACCATCATTACTATAGATGAATATTATGAAATGGGGTTTAGTAAATGTGTTGAAAAAATCTATACCGTTTTAGGTAACACAGATACTTATTTTACTTTTGATATAGATGGCATTGATCCTACTTTTGCACCAGGAACTGGTACTCCAGAAGTTGGTGGTTTTAATGTGAGGGAAGCACAAACAATTATTAGAGCTCTAAATAAATTAAATTTTGTTGGTGGCGATGTTGTAGAAGTATCACCACCATTTGATCTAAATAATATGACTTCACTTGTTGGAGCAACAATTGCATTTGAAATGCTTTGTACTATGACTAAGGTAAATTAATTTATAGATATTTATTTACTATACATCAATCATACTTCTCTCATCTAGAAGTTTTTCTTTTATTAAATTAACCCATAATTCATTTGGTATAGAATAATTTAAATTTTCCAAGTTCTGTTGAATTTGTTCAATTCTATCAATGCCTAATATCATAGATGATATTAATTTATTAGAGTACGAAAATTGGAGTGCTGCAGCAGGTACAGGAACATCGTATTGTAAACAAATTTTAGATATGCTTTGATATTTTTCTTTTATATCGATTGGTATTTTATCATACCTATAAGTTATTTGATCACCAATACCTTTTGCTAAAATTCCTGAATTGAAAACACCGCCTAAAATTATTCCAATATTATTTTTTTTTGCAATTGGAAAAAATTCATCGAGTGCAGTTTGATCTAAAAGTGTATATCTTCCTGCAAGAAGCATACAATCAAAATCACCCTCATTAGCAAATCTTGCACAGATATCGGCATCATTTAATCCTACTCCAATAGCTTTAATAACTTTTTGTTCTTTAAGATCATTTAATGCTTTATATGCACCATTCATTGCAATTTTAAAATAATGATCTACTTCATTACCGAAAGTGTATCTATCTACATCATGAATCAAACAAATATCAATCTCCGGTACTGCTAATCTGTGTATCGATTGATCAAATGATCTCATAACTCCATCATAAGAATAATCAAAATGTGGAATAAAATTTATATGACCTTTAAATTTTCCATCTTTATAATAATTTCTTTCTGGGGTAAGGTATCTACCAACTTTGGTTGAAAGATAATAACTTTTGGGATCAATAGTTTTTATAAAATTACCAATTCTGTGTTCACTTAAACCATATCCATATAAAGGTGATGTGTCATAGAGATTAATATTATTTTCAAAACAACTTTTAACAATATCAAAACAATCAGTTTCATTTAATTCTTCAAATAAATTACCTAAAGGAGCTCCACCAAATCCAATTGATGTTAGTTTGATATCTGTTTTACCTAAGTTTCTTTTTTCCATTTAATATTGAAATTATTTAAATTAATTAAATAAATCAACTAATATAGAAATTATTTTTAATTTATAAGTTTATTAGTTATAAATAGTAAATGCAAAATTCATTTAGATGGTATGGCCCAACCGATCCTGTTAAATTAACTGATATAAGACAGGCTAACGCAGAGTATGTGGTAACATCACTACATCAAATTCCTTATGGTGAAAAATGGAGTAAAAATGATGTAAAAAAAAGAATAAATTACATAAATAAAAATAATAATTCTTATAATATAAATTTAAAATGGAATGTTGTTGAAAGTATTCCTGTACATAATAATATAAAATTAAGAACTAAAAATTTTAAGAAATTAATAAATAATTACAAAGATACAATAGCAAATATTGCTGCAAATAATATTAATACTATTTGTTATAATTTTATGCCAATAGTAGATTGGACAAGAACTCAACTAGATTTTAAATTACCTACAGATGGATTAGCCTTAAAATTTAATTATTTACAAATAATTATATTTGAAATGTATATTCTCAAATTAAAAAATTTAGAAAAAAGATATTCGAATAAACAAATAAAAAATGCCGAGAAACTTTTTAAGTTAATGAAAACAAATGATATTAAAAATTTAAAATTGGCAGTAATGGGCGGTTTACCTGCCTCAGAAACGAAATATTCTGTGAGTGAATTTAAAGAAATGCTTAGTGCTTATAAAGATATGGATAACATTGATATAAAACAAAATTTAAGAGAATTTATTAAAGAAATAATGCCTGTAGCAGAGGAAAATAATGTTAAAATGGGTATACATCCCGATGATCCTCCTATCCCACTTTTTGGTGTCCCAAGAATTGTATCTACTATGGATGATTATCAATATATATTTGATTCTTATGATTCTCCATGTAATGGGATGACTTTTTGTGCAGGATCATTAGCATCAAATTTTTATAATGATGTTTATAAAATTTTTAATAAATTTAAAAAAAGAATTAATTTTATCCATCTTAGAAATGTAAAAAAAGAAAAAGATAGAAAAAGCTTCTATGAATCAAACCACTTAAATGGGGATGTCGATTTTGTTAGACTTATAAAATTAATTTTAAATGAAGAAAAAAGAAGAAGTATTAATAAAAAAATTGATATACCAATGAGACCAGATCATGGGCACTCATTATTAGATGATCAAAATAAAAAAAATTTTAATGCAGGATATACTGCAATTGGAAGATTAATGGGTCTTTCTGAATTGCGTGGTATAATAAAAGCTGTTATTTAAATACTAAATTGCTCAAAAAATTGGTAAACGTAATTTTTTTTATTTGATTTATATTATTAATAATATTCTTTTCTAAATTAATTTTTTGATACTCATTTAAATTAAAAAGATTTTTCTGATTAAGTAAATTTAGAACAAAATTTTCTTTATCATTCTCATAAGTATTTATTATAAATTCTTTGTTTGAATCTGATAAGTTACTTTTATTATTTACTATCATATGTTGTAAAAAAAGAATCCATGATGTAATTATTGCATCAATATATGGTGTTTTATTTTTATTTTTTTTATAGGTATCTAATAATCTTATAGGAATTTTTAGTGATCCATCCATTGCAATACGTATTAATTTATCCTCAATATATGGATTTTTAAAACGACTTAAAACGTTATTTTTATAATTTTTGATGTCAAAATTATCTTTGTTTTCAAAAGTTGGAAGAACTTCTAGATCTAAAAATTGAGAAATAAAGTTGAAACAGATTTTATCAGCCATTGCCTCATGAACATGAGTGTGACCCAATAATATTCCTATATAAGCTAAAGAAGAATGAGCTCCATTTAAAATTTTTAGTTTTATATTTTCATAGAAGTTAATATTATTAACAAAAATTATATTTTTATTATTTAGTATTTTTTTAAGTACTACATTATCAGATTGAATATACCAATCTCTATATGGTTCAGTTACAACGATAGAATTATCTTCATAAGGAATATTAAAAAATTTTGAATTCTTATTATTATTAGGAACAATTCCATCTACCATGGATAAAGGAAATTCTACGTTAGAGAGAAACCATTTTAAGCATTGAGGATATATTTTAGTTAAAAATTCATATATTAAATTTTTAAGAATATTACTGTTTTCACTTAAATTATCACAACTCATAATAATTATTTTTTCTTTATTTAATTTAAATCTTTGAATTAACCCAAAAGAGATATGACCAATAACCGTATTCAAGTTTTTATTTTCTAAATCATTTATTATATCCTTTGAATAATTTAATTTTTTATCTTTATCAAAATGGTATCCTTTTTCAGTTACGGTTATAGTAATTAATTTTATATCTTTAGACGCAATTAAATTTCTAATTTCTATTTTATCTTTTTTTCCAAATAAAATTTTTTTTATTGGATTAAGAATTTTTATTTCTTTAAAATCTTTTGATATCCTCACTAAAGTATAAAGATAATCTTGTTTAATTAACTTTAAATTAGTCTCATTTGATCTCAAATTAACACCAACAATTGAAATGTTTTTATTATTTTCTAGGAGTTCATGAATATATAAAGCTTGATGAGCTCGATGAAAATTTCCAACTCCAAAATGTAATATGCAATTCAGTTTTTTTTCTATGTCATAAGTTGGATAAATTTGTTCTTTTAGAAGTTTTTTATTTATATTTTTTGTTAATTGCATATTGTTAAATAAAATATACTTTAAGGAAAGATGATCAATAAAATTTATAAAAGTGTTTTAATAACAGGTGCATCAAGTGGAATTGGTTTAGAAACATTAAAAAGATTTTTTAATGAAAATATAATAATATATGCACTTGATAAAGATGTATCAAAATTAGAAAAATTAAAAAAGAAACATAAATTTAATATTATTCAAATGAATCTTTTTGATACAGATGAAATTTATAATAAACTCAGTAATCTTAAAATTGATATCATTATTTGTAATGCCGGAATAGGAAGAGGTGCTGAGGGTATATTAAAAGCTTCGAGAGAAGATATAGAAGTTTCAACAAAATTGAATGTTGAATCTTATCTTCATACCCTAAAAGCAATTGTACCAGGTATGATAAAAAGAAGAAAAGGTCATGTTGTTTTAATGGGATCCCTTGCTGGGTTATATCCTCAAATTAGTTCGGTATATGGAGGGCAAAAAGGGGCTATTCATAGGATAGCTCAAAGTCTAAGAATAGAACTTAGTGGTTCAAGAGTTAAAGTATCAGAAATTTGTCCAGGAAGAACCAAAACAAATTTTGGAAAATCTGCTTTTAAAAACAAAGATAAAGCAAAAAAATTTATGTCTGGTTTTACACTTCTTGAACCAAGAGACATAGCAGATGCAATTATGTTTTCATTAAGTGTAAGATGGAGAAGCAATATAAGTACAATAGAAATCTCAGGAACTGAACAGTCACCTGGTGGTGTTCCTATAATTCCAGTTAAAGATCCTATTTTAAGTTAACTTAAATTTAGAAAATTTTGAGTATTTTTATAAAAGAGTTTTGATACATCGTCACTAATTTGATTTTCAGAAATTTTAAAATTTTTTAGCTGAATTTCCTTATAATGATCATATAGGACGTTGCTTAATAATACTTTAAAATGAAACCATTTATAAATTAATTGATCTGTGACTCTTGCATCAGAGTGCTGTGGAATAAAATTTAATCCCAATAATTCAATTCTTAAATTTAAAATTAATTTAATTAAACTAGGTTGGTTCATAAACCACCAAAAACCAAAAATTTTAAGGTTCTGATGTTTTCTTGCTAATACCGTTAATTCATGTTGATCATTTAAAGATAAACATGAACAAAGTATTTTATTATTTGGATATTGATTACATATTTCACTAAGATTATTTAAATCAACTTTGTCTATACCGTCTCCAGCAAGCAGAAATTCTCTATTAACTTGTCTTTTAACGCCTAAAAGTAAGGATAAAGGAATATTTTTTCTTTCAAGCCATTTAAAAATATCTGGTACAAATCTATTTTTTAAAAAAGATTTTAATTGTAGATTATTTAAGGACAATGCTGCATAAACAGGTTTAGATTCTAAATACACTTTTTCTAAATATTTAATTATTAAGTCATTTTCGTTATCAAAATGATCAATATTTTTTTTACAAATATCTAAACATTTATCTAAATTGGTAAATATGTCATCTAGACGAAGTGAGGCTAGGTATTTTTTTGTATCCCATTTTTTATTATTGAATAATTGCCATTCTGATTTATCAAATGGGTTGTTAGTCATTACAACTTTTGTGATTTTACTGATTTTAAATATTTGTAAATCAGTTAAATTTAGTTTGGAGTATTCATTATTTATTTCATCAAATGACTTTGAGATATAATCAATTGATAACTGTGATAAAATTGTTAGGACGCCCTTACAGGCTTCAGAAAGAGGAGTTCTTTTCCTAAATAATTCTTCCCAAATTATGTTTGATTTCTCTTCATTTGTTAATCTATAAAATTTTTTTATATTTATATTTGTTGTAGTGAATAATTCTGCAATTAAATAATGATAATTTAAAACTTCACTTATACCTGAAAGATGATATTTTTTAAATTCAGCTGGAAAAAGATGGGTATGAATATCAAAAATCTCAGTTTCATTAACAATCTCATTTATAGTTTGTTTTAAATTTTTCATACAAATTATTTTTTGATTTTATAGTTATAGGATTTTATTTTAAAGTAGTTCAAACAATTTTTTAAAATTAAATCACAGGAATTTGGATACTTTAATATAATTTGTTCTTTCTGTATTTTTCCTTTTCCCTCTAAATTAAATAAAAGTGATAGTTTATTTTTTTTAAATTTAATTACAGGAGTTAATATCAAATTTTTATTTATTTCGTAATCAATTGTTTTTCCATCATCAAATATTAATGGTAAATTTTTTTGTTTAAAAGAGATATCAGTTAAAGAAGGAAAAATTACTATTTCGTTTATTGGAGCTAAATGAGGTTCGTAAAAATTTATTTTTAATTTGGGTATTACTGTACCACCTCTGATAATTATGGGCAGTTTATTAATTGGTGCATTAATATTCACCCATCCACCATTAGAAATTAATTTTAAATTAAAATAATCAAACCAACCTTCTCTACAAAAAGGAAGGAAAACTTTTATTCTATTTCTTTTTTTTACTAAAACAGGAGCTACAATAATTCTTTCATTTATAGAAAAAACTTCTTCTTGTTCAAAATGTTCTTTCTCTGGAAAATCTAAAAATAATGGCCTTATTACTGGCTCACCTTCTTTATAAAAACGCCATATTGCTGAATAAAGAATTGGCAGTAGTTGATATCGTAATTGAATTAATTTTCTAACAGCTGGTATAGTATCATTATATAGCCAAGGTAAATTAGTATTATTTAGATTAAGTATATTCTTATTTTTACTTTGTTTTTTAGTATTTGGCTTCCATGAATTCATATGAAATCGAGGATGAAATAACATGAGTTGAAGAGAACGTATCATTAATTCTCTTGAAGTTTTTTTACCAGTAAATCCACCTATATCATGTCCAAAAAATCCAATTCCAGACAGAGAAAGGCCTAACCCTATAGATGCACTCCACTTTAATGAATGCCAAGATGTATCGTTATCGCCTGTCCATGTTTCTACGTAACGTTGAATTCCTAATGTGCCAGATCTGGTAACTCCATGATTTCTTATTCTTGGATAGTAGTTTCTTGTAGCTTGAGAGCTAGCCTTAGACATTAAGATAGCTTGTAACGGCAGCAATGAATTTGTTTTAACTTTTTTATTTAAATATAATGAATAAGCATCTTTGCCTTCTAGATCATATTCATTGTTGTCATTCCAAATTGCATCAAAGCCATTTGATAATATGTATTTTGTAACATATTTTTTCCACCAAGTGGATCCCGTTTTTTTTGTAAAATCAATTATACTCGCAGTTTCATCCCAAAATTGAATTACAATAGGTTTATTATTGTTATCTGATATGAAAATTTTCTCTTTTACTCCTTTTCTATATAATGGGTGTGAAGTTAATATTGCTGGTTTTAAATTAGCAGTAAGGTGTATACCGTATTGTTTAATTTTATCTAAAAATAATTTTGGTTGAGGAAATTTTTTTTTATTCCATTTAAACATATATCTTTTCTTACCATGCAAAGTATATCCAGAGCCAAAGTGCAAGCTACTTAATGGAATTTTTAATTCTTTACATTTATTTAAAAATTCTAAGTACAACTTTTGTGAATTTTCATCGTCAGCAATTTCCATAGAAGAAAATTGAAAACCTAAACTCCATTTTGGTGGAAAATATCTTGGGCCAATAAAATTATTAAGAGAAGAAATAATAGATTGTTTATTATTTATAAAAATAAAAAGTTGAATTCCTTTATTTTGGAAATTTGCATATCTATAAGGATGATGATAATTTGAATGTTCACTTCCTAAATCAACAACACCATAACCTAAAGTATTATATAAAAGTCCATAATCACAATTTCTATTATTTTTATTTATTATGTATAACCAAGGAAAAGATTTATAGAGAGGATCGCTCTTTTCTCCATTATAACCCAGTGCATCTTTTTGAGATAATATATATCTTCTATATGATTTTTCTAAATTACCAGTTTTCTCACCAAGACCATAAATATTATTATAAGAATATCTATTTTGATAATGAGTTGTCTCATTTTTCTCTTCATTCCAATACCAAGAACCAGTTTCTCTATCAGAGCAGATTTCTTGCCAATTATTTCTAATTTTTCTATAAACTGTTATTCGAAAAGGATTATCATGAACCTTTATTTTAGTAAGTTGTGATTTAATTACATAATAGTTTTTATATTTTGAGACATTTGTATTTTCATAAATATGATTTTTTTCATTAATTATTTTTGGTAAAACTTTTTTATTATTTTTATCAAATAATTCAAAGTTAATAATATTATCATTTGATATTGAAATATAAAATCCCCAATTATGCTCTAAATTAAATAGGACCTTTTTTTTGAATACTTTACAACTTAAAATTTTATCAAATTTTTTCAAGATGTTAGAGCAATACCATCTTTATCAAACCAATGAGCATCATCTAGTTTAAACCCAACCTTAATTGTTTGATTGGCCTGAATATCAGTTTGATAATTAAGTTTTATTGAAATTTTTTGTTCACCTGAGGTTGTTCCATACAAAAAACTATCAGAACCTAATTGCTCAACTGTTTCAACATTTAGTGATAACGAATTTTCGTCTTTAATTGATAGATGTTCAGGTCTTATTCCAAGACTTGTAGAGTTAGACGGTGCTATTTCTTTTAAAGAATTTGGAAGATAGTCAAATTGTATAAAATTCATTTTTGGTGAACCAATAAAACCAGCTACAAACTTATTAGATGGTTTGTTATATAATTCTAAAGGTGCTCCAACTTGCTCAATAATACCGTCATTCATTACAACGATTTTATCAGCCATTGTCATTGCTTCTACTTGATCATGAGTTACGTAAATCATAGTATTACCTAATCTTGCATGTAATGCTTTTAACTCAACTCGTGTTGCAACTCTAAGTTCAGCATCTAAATTAGAGAGTGGTTCGTCAAATAAGTATATTGATGGTTCTCTTACAATTGCTCTGCCAATTGCAACTCGTTGTTTTTGACCACCAGATAATTGGCCTGGTTTTCTCTGTAAATATTCTTCCATTCTAAGTAGTCTTGCAGCTTCTAAAATACGTTTATCAATTTCATCTACTTCCATTTTTAAGTTTTCCAGTCCAAAAGCTAAATTTTGTCTAACACTCATATGAGGATACAAAGCATAGGATTGAAAAACCATTGCTAAACCTCTTCTTGCTGCAGAAATATTATTTACTAATTGTTCATCGATTAAAATATCACCCTTTGTAATCTGTTCTAATCCAGCAATCATTCTTAATAATGTAGATTTGCCACATCCTGATGGGCCTACTAATACACAAAACTCTCCATTATTAATAAATAAATCAATGCCGTGAATTACTTCCAAGTTTCCATAATTTTTTCTTACTTGTTTTAATTCTAAAGTTGCCATAATTATTTAATTCCTGTGTTAGCGATGCCAGTAGTAATATATCGTTGTAGAAAAACAAATACTAAAGTCGTTGGTATAAGACTGACAACTGTCATTGCCAATCTGTAATGCTCTTGAGCTACATATTCACCTTGAAAATCTAGAAGACATAATTGAATAGTATATGCAGTTTTTGTAGTTGATACTGCTATCATTGGTAAAATTAAATCGTTCCATCTCCAAATAATTGATAAGATTGCAAGAACTGCTATTGCTGGTAATGCGAGTGGAAAAACTATTCTCCAATAAATACTCCATTCACTAGCAGCATCCATTCTTGCAGCTTCAAGAAGTTCGTCTGGAATAGTTAACATATATTGCCGTAACATAAATACACCAGTAGGGGTTGCGGCTCCAGGTATAATAACTCCCCATAGAGTTCCATTTAAGCCAGTCACAGAAACCATTTTAAATATACCAACAATTAAAACCGAAGCTGGAACCATTAGAGTTGCGAGAATAATAATGAAAAATATTATTTGTCCATTGAACTTATATTTTGACAAAGCAAATGCTGCCATTGAATTTATTAAAACCGTGATAATTGTTGCAATAATTGTTACAAAAACTGAATTGTTCAAACACTTGATTGCATCAAAACTCATACCTCTTACATTATTTGTTAAAGGGTCAGAATAATTAATCCAAGAAGGTCGAAGTTTTTTATTAACGATTATATCTTCAGTAGGAATCTTAACAATACCACCCTGAGGATTTGAAATTAGCCTAGCATTAACAGTATCTTTATTTGTGTTTAATCTGCTTACTGAATATTCCTCAATTTCATTAGTTTCTGTATTTTTTGCTGAAATTAAAATTTGAGAGGTAAATCCATTAGGCTTATAAGGCTTTAAACCAAGAAATTCTGATAAAAGTCTAACTTCCTCCTCATTTAAATTTATTAAATATTCTTCGGGATTATATTCTTTTTTTGCATCAGGAAACATACTAGGATATTTTATTAACCACTCAGGAAAATTTTTTTCTTCGATAAGTTCCTTGGCATGATCAGAAACTAATCCTAAATGAGTTCTTAAAGCATAATATTCTTTGCCTTCAAATTTTGAAATGAAAAGATTAGGGTCATTAACTTCTTTTTTATCTTCATCTCTCAATTCATTCCAATATATTACCCAATCTGGAAGATCTTTAATTATAAAAATTTCCTTTCCATCTGGTCCGAAAACTGTTGCTCTTACAACTCTGTCATAATCTAAAGGCAATAAGTTAGTATCTAATTTTTGAAGTAAAAATTGAGATTTTATAGAATTTAATAGTAACCACAATACAGGTAAGAAAATAATTAGAAATCCTAAAAAAAGATAAAGATAAGCAATCCAATCAATAAAAGAAAGTTTATTTTTTCCATGGGTTCTCGAAAAAAATTTGATTACAGCGCTCAAAGTTTAACCTGCCTTCTGGTCAAATAAAATTGTAGTAATGATAAAAGAATTAACAATAAAGCAACTAGTAAAGATGCCATGGCAGCAATGCCTAATCCAAAAGTCGTTTTCTGACCTCTTAAACCAGCTGTTTCAAAAATGTATGAAACTAATGAAATCCAGCCAACTTGTAATGCAAATAATTCTTCGAAAGCCTGAAAAGCTTTTATTAAAGATAAAACTGTAACAACTAAAAGAATAGGCATTAAAAGAGGAAGGGTAATTCTCCAAAATGCCCTCTGATCTGATGTTCCATCCATTTCTGCAGCTTCATATAAATCTTTTGGAATTGATTGTAAGCCAGCTAATAAAATTAACATATAAAATCCTAAGTGAGCCCAAGTATAAATAAATACTGACCAAAACATTGTCCATGAAGGATCTGTTAACCATTGAATAGGTTGGTCAATCCAATTCCATTCCATTAAAGTTTGAGACAATAATCCTTGTCTTTTTAGAATTAAAGTCCAAAGAAAAGCAACTACGACTGGGCTAAGCATGACTGGATAAAAGTATACGGCTCGCCAAAAAGCTCTTCCTACTATTTCTCTATTGAGAACAACTGCTGTTATTAATGCTACCACGATCATTATAGGAACTTGAAATAAGACAAATATGAATGTATCTGCTATTGAAGCTTTAAACTTATCATCCTCCATATTTTCAATACCGGTATCAATTTGTGTTTCTAAAATTATTCTAGATAAATTATCTGAGCCAGAGTAATCTCTTGAAGAAAAGTTTATACTTTCTCCATCGGTTACCGAAAATCCAAAATTCATAAAAAGTGGTAAAAAAGTAAAAAGACCAAAAATTAATATGTTAGGAAATAAAAACAAGTATGGTAAACTTTTTGTACCACTTAGTCTTTGTGCTAATTCTATTGGCCATCCAATAACAGACATGAGTCTAGAAATATTACCAATGACCCCTTTGGATAGTAAAAATCCAATAAACAAATAAATAAATATTACAAAATACCAGTAGTTAAAATTTAATATATTTTCAGACATTAATTTAACTAAGGCCGATTTTAAATCGGCCTTAGAATTAAAATTTATTCAGCAATCTTCGCAGCTACATCTGCATCAATCGCTGCCAAAGCTTCATCAAGAGTCATCTCTCCTGTAATTGCTTTAGTGATATAGTCAGGAACAATCCCATATATTGCAAAGTTTTTATTATAACCTTGGAACCAATAAGCTTGAGGGGTTGTATCTGCTGCTTTTCCTGCATTTGCTGCAAAAATTGCAAGACCTTCAGCAACATTAGGACTAACACCCGTATAATCTATACCAGATTTTTGTAAACCTTGGTGAGCAGTAATGTTACTTGTAGAAGCAGCAAATTTTTCAGCATTTTCTGTTTGTGACATAAAATCGATAAATGATGCTGCAGCCTCTGGATGTTGTGTTGATTTAAATGCAACTATACCTGATCCACCTGGCATTGCTCCACATCCACCTGGACCACAAGGAATAGGTACTACCTTCCACTCAAAATCTGTGATGTTAGTGTCATAGTTTCCTAGCATCCATGAACCCGACATGTGCATTGCAACTGTTCCATCTAGGAATAAAGGAGCGGCATTTCTGTAAGAAGTACCTGCACCTGCAGGCCAACCTTCAGCAGGCATTAATCCTTCTTCATGCCATCCAACAAATACCTCAGAAAATTTTCTAAATCCTTCATCAACTAAAATCGGTGTTCCATTTTCGTGAAACTTTGCTCCATAAGAAAAAGCTGGTCCAGCCCATCTATGTGCAGTTCGATCTAATGCAAGACCTGCTGTTAAACCAAGTTCCGATTTTACTTGTCTTAAGGCTTCAGCCCAGTCGTCCCATGTAGCACCTTCTTCAGGCATATCAACGCCTGCATCTTCAAACATTGTAACATTTACGTAAGGCCCTGTAACAGTTAATTGAGTTTGCCAACCGTAAATACCATCATCACCTGAAGGTTTTCTGTACCAAGGAAGTGTTGCGCCATAGTTTGCTTCCCAATATGAAGAATCAACATAAGGTTTTAGGTCTAAATAGAATTTATTTAATCCTCCTAAATTTGTTACTCTAGCCAAATCTGGTGCAGCACCTGATTCTAATTGATTTTCTAGTTGTTCTCTTATTACTTCATATCCAACTGTTTCAATATTTAATGTATGACCAGTTGATGCTTCCCATGACTTAGCCATGTCTGCAATAGTATCACATTCATTAATATCTTGATAACATATGAACTTCAATTCTGCTGAATTTACAGTAAATGAAGCTGAAGTAACAAAAAGAAAAATAGCCAATATTCTTTTCATAATTCCTCCAATTAAATTTAATATAATATTGATAACACGAACCCATACGAATTCAAAAAAAATTAATGTAATTTATAAGAAAAATAGTGGTTATTTATATAATTAGTCTTTGAATTTTTTTATTTTCATGGTTTGGGAGAAAATTATTAACTATAGTTAAAATAATAATGATTGGATACCTAGGATTAGCACGAGAAACTTTTGATGTACCTTTTGCAATGTCTAAGTTTTTAGAAGGTAAAAAAGTTTTACGAAATATATTTACTGAAATAAAAGGAATTGATTATTTAATTACCAATAATGAATTATCAGATAAAGCATTTAAATATTTTAAAGATAATAATTTTAAAAAAATTATAATTTTTCAAACTACATTTACAGATGCAAAATTTTTATTACATTTTGCTAGAAAGATAAATAAACCTTTGTGTATTATTGCCTTTCCAGAGCCACGAACAGGAAAGAGATTAAGACTTAATTCAGTATGTGGATTAAATTTAGGAATGCACTCATTAATTAAAAATAATATTAATGCTGAATTCATATTATATAATAATCATAAAGACGTAGAAAAAAGAATTAAAAAATTTATTAATAAAAAAATTTATAGCAATAAAATAATTGAATGGAAACAGATTAGAAAAAAAAGTTATAAAAAAATAGATATAAAGAAACAAAACATTGGACTTGTTGGTGAAAGACCTGAAGGTTTTGATACATGTGATTATTCATTATTAGAAATTAGGAAAAAATTAAATTTTGATATTAAAAAAATAAAATTAAATGAACTATTCTCAGAAGCTAAAAAAATTAAAAAGTCAGTTTTAAATTCAACACAAATAAAAATTGAGAAAAATTTGAAGAATTCAAAAAAATTAAATCAACATGAATTAAAAAAAAGTATTTCAATATACCATGGATTAAATACACTTCACACAAAACACGATGTTCAAGCATTTGCAGTTAGATGTTGGCCAGAAATGTTTACAGAATTTGGTTGTGCTTCTTGTGGTCCTATGGCTATGATGAATGAAAAAAAAATTAGCAGTGCTTGCGAAGCAGACGTTTTAGGAGGAATAAGTTGCAACATACTAAACCAATTAAACAATCAACCTTCTTTACTAGTGGATATTGTCGATATAGATGAAAAAGATAATTCTGTTGTTTTTTGGCATTGTGGGTTAGCGCCTCTTAGTATGTCTAAAAAAGGTGATGCAAAAGCGGATATACATTCTAATAGAAAAAAACCACTACTTCATAATTTTGCTTTTAAACCAGGAGATATAACAATATTCAGAGTTTCAAAATCAGCAAGCAAATTAAAATTTTTTGTACTTAAGGGAAAAGTGATCAATAGGAAAAATTCATTTGCTGGAACTTCAGGTGTAGTAAGTTTTGGCAAAAATACAAAAAATAAAATAGAAAAAATGTTTAAAGGTGGACTTGAGCATCACGTTGCTTTTACTTATGGTGACTATTATAACGAAATTGTTAATCTAGGTAATCAAATGAAAATTCCAATATACACAGTATGAGCAAAACTTTTAAATATGGGATAATAGGTGCTGGATCAATGGGTCGTGAACATATCAGAAATGTTAATATAATTGATGAAGCAGAAATTGTTGCTTTAAGTGATCCACATGATGAATCAATTAATCAATCTTTATCATTACTTAATAAAAAAGTTCCATGTTTTACAAACTATAATGAAATGATACAAGCTGATCTTGTTGATGGGTACATAATCTCTACTCCTAATTTTACTCATATAGATGTACTAAAAGATGTAATTAAAACAAAGAAACATATCTTAGTAGAAAAGCCGTTATGTACAACAATTAAAGATTGTATCGAATTTAGAGATTTGACTAAAAATTATCCAGGTTTAATTTGGACCGCAATGGAATATAGATATATGCCACCCGTAAAAAGAATGATTGATGAAATTCATAATAAAACAATTGGTAATTTAAAAATGTTATCAATTAGAGAACACCGATTTCCTTTTTTAGTTAAGGTGAATAACTGGAATAGATTTGCGGAAAATACAGGAGGCACATTAGTTGAAAAATGCTGTCATTTTTTTGATCTAATGAGGTTAATTGTGAATAGTGAAGCGAAACAAGTTTATGCAAGTGGCAATCAAGATGTTAATCATTTAAACGAAAAATATAACAATAAAACTCCTGATATTCTTGATAATGCCTATGTAATTGTTGATTTTCAAAATGGAGTTAGAGCTTTGCTTGATCTCTGTATGTTTGCTGAAAACTCAACAAATCAAGAGGAGTTATGTGCGGTTGGAGATATCGGTAAAATTGAAACTGCTGTACCTTCAGCTAGTTCAGGCAAAAACTCATCTGAATTAAGGATTGGATATCGAGGAAGAAATTTTGAAAATGGAAAAACTCTTAATGAGCTCGTGGAAGTTGATGAAGAGATTTTAAAAGTAGGAAATCATCATGGCTCTACATATTATGAGCATATTTCATTTCTTGATTCTATTAAAAATTCTAAACCAGCTGCTGTAAGTCTAAATGATGGTTTACAAGCAGTTGCTATTGGTGAAGCTGCCGAAATTTCTATAAAAGAAAATAGAATTGTTAAAATGGATGAATTTAAAATTTAAAATTAGAAAAAAAATTCGTTTGTTTTATTCATAATAAACTCACTTACTCTTGTATTAGATTCTTCTGTAACTCCTGCAATATGTGGTGATAGAATACAATTCATATCGTTTGTAATATTTTTTAAAAATATTTTGTTTACTGGTTCATGTTCATAAACATCTAACGCAAATCCTGAAATATAATTGTTCTTATACGCTTCAAGTATGTCTGTTTCATTTATAATTCCTCCTCTAGAAGAATTAATAATAATTGGTTTATTATTCATTTTTTGAAATGTTTTTTTATCAAATAAATATTTCGTTTCATTATTTAATGGTACATGTATAGAAATTATATCAGCTAAAGAAAGAATATTTTCAAAAGTTACTTTTTTAACATTATGTTCTTCCATTTCTTGAGAGGTTATAAAAGGGTCAAATGCAATAGTAGTAACTTCAAAAGCATTTATAAGTTTTAAAACTTTTTTTGCTATATCACCAAATCCTATTAGACCTAAAATTTTTCCCTTTAACTCGTTCGTAGCAATTGACGTTCTAGGCCATTGTCCATTTTGTGTTTTTGCATTTATTAACTTTGTTTTCTTTAATAGGCTAAGTGAAGAGCTTATTACATATTCTGCTACAGAGTCAGCATTCATCCCAGTAGCTGGTTGAACAAATATATTATTTTTTTTACAGTATTCAGTGTCAATATTATCTAGACCTACACCCAGTCTACCAATATACTTTAAATTTTCTGCTTTCTCTAAAATAGATTGATTTAAATTTGTTTTATTTCTTACAATTATTCCTTCAAATTTATTAATTTCTTTTTTTAAATAATCAGAATTTTCCCAAATATCTTTTTTATAGATTACATTAAAATCTTTACTTAATATTTTTAATGCTTCTGGATCTATAAATTCTGTAATTAAAATATTTATCATTTAATTTTACTAATTTTTATTTTTTTTGAAAATTTATTAACCAAACTAATTGTAGGTATTGAATATATACCTCCACTTTGCATACATTTTAAAGTTGCAGCAGCAGATGCAAAAATAATACTTTCTATATTTGATTTATTTAGAGATAATGCAGATGCGAAAGCTCCATGAAATACATCTCCTGCACAATTTGTTTCAACTGTTTTAACTTTTGGAATTTTACAATGATACAATGAATTGTTATCTACCCAAAGAACACCTTGGGAACCTAATGTGACCGCTACAAATTTTTGTGTCTCATTAAATATTTCAAAAAGAGCAGTTTTCATATTTGAATTTTGCTTATATGTTTTTAAACCCTCTTCAGAAAATATTGGATGAGAAGCATTTTTAACAATTTGTGATATATGTGATGTTTTTTTAAAATTATCTAGGTCGGCAACACATTTAATATTATTTTTGTTAGTCATTTTGGCAATTTCAGTAGCTATTCTAATCCACCTCATATCTACTGCATAAATATCTTTTTTTCTAAAATCTAAATTTGGTATTTTCTTATAATTAAGTAACTTTGGATCATTATAAGCAGCTAGCAATCTTTCACCATTTATATCTTCAATTACAAAACTTTGTGAGGATTTACATTTTTTTATAGAAATAGATTTACTGATATTAATTTTAAATTTTTTAAATTCATTTTTTAAGAAAACAGAAGCACTATCATCTCCAAATTTTCCAATAAATTTAGTATCACAACCCAATTTTTTAGCAGTAAATGCTGATACTGCTGCTGAACCGCCTAACCTTTTATCAATGCCTTTAGATAAAACTTTAATTGGTTTTTTTGGAAACTGATCTATCCTACTTATATTATCTAAAAATATTGATCCTGCACAAATGATCATAAATATTTATTTAGAGGTATTTAACTATACCTATAAACTTTCTAAATCTATCTCTGATCGTTATAGGATTAAGAGGAATTGGATCAATTTTGACATTCCCAGAATTAATTTTAGAGATAATTACGTAAGAGTTATTTTGATCGTCAATAGCTTTTGATAATTCATTTACTGTTTCATCTCCAGAACATTCAACTACATTTTTACAACCAGCACCTATTGCAACATCTTTTAAAGAAGTATTTTCATCAGTAAAAGTCCTTTGATCTCCTGTTGATCCATATGATCCATTATCAATTATTAATAAAGTATAATTTGATGGTGCTCTATTGCCAATTGTTGCTAGTGTATTCATATTCATTAAAACAGATCCATCACCATCTATACTAATAACATTTTTATTTTGAGATAATGACAAACCTAAACCAATAGAAGAGGACAAACCCATACTGCCTAACATATAAAAAAAGTTTGGTTGATCGTTAATTTTATATAATTCTTGAGATGGAAGACCTATATTACAAATAACTAAGTTATCTTTAAGAATATTTTGTATTTTATTTAATAAGTCAAACCGGTTCATTTATCATCTTTCATTAAATTGAAATCACATAATATAGCAACTGGTGACTCAACAACTTTAGCATGTTTGCTAAATGTTGAAATTTTCTCAAGATCATTTTCTGAAGAACAATGCAACATAGGTATTCTTAAAGTTTGTAAAATATCTTCAGTTATTTTAGCCATTCCACCTTGTGCTCCTACTGGCTCACCTGGTGTACCTCTGTAACTAATTAGAAAAACAACAGGCATTTGATATAATTGCAATAAAGAAACAATTGCATTCACTGAATTTCCTATTCCTGTATTCTGCATCATTATACAAGGGAATTTATTTCCTAAATAAGCTCCAGCACAGATACCCATACCTTCTTCCTCACGTGGTACAGCCGAATAGTAAACATCATTATCTTTTTCAAGAATATCAATCATGTTAGCTAATAACTTGCAAGGAACACTTAAGTAAAAATCTACACCACCCTTTTTTAAATTATCGATAATTTTTTTACTGATTTTCATTTTTTTTTGATGTCTATAGATATAAAATGATTAAACAATAAATTAATTTATTTAAAATCATTTCTTAATTTTATTTTAGTATTTGAAGTATATTTTTCACCTTTTTTTAATATAGTTGATGGAAAATTTGGTTGATTAATAGCATCAGGGAAGATTTGTGTCTCTAAACACATTCCATATTGTAAACCATAATTTCTATCATGTTTTCCGTTGTATGACTCCTTCATCATGTTACCAGTATAAAATTGTATTCCAGGTTGATCAGTTGAGTATTCTACTCCCATGCCAGTAATTTTACTATAGATGGAAGCTATAGATTTATCAATTGAATGATTTTTAAGAACATAATTGTGATCAATACCGCCACTCTTTAAAAAAGTATTATTTATTTCAAACGAATTATTTAGATCATATTTTGTATTAACTATATCTAATAACTTACCTGTAGGGATTGAGCCTTCATCAGTTTCACAAATTTGATTAGATGATATTTTAACAACATGTTCAGTAATATTTTTGTAATTATCTTTATGACCATGAAAGTTCCAATAATTATGATTAGTCATATTAACAATAGTATCTTGATCTGTAGTAGCATGAAAAGAAATTAACATTTCGTTGTTATTATTTAACTCGTAAATAGTTTTACAATCTAAGTTGCCAGGATAGTTTTCTTCTAAATGATTAGAATAGTAAGTGAGCTCTACTTTTATACTGTCACTTTTTTTATTTATATCAGCTATTTGCCAAATCTTTTTATTGAAACCTTCCTTTCCGCCATGAAGATGATCAGGTGATGTATTAGGATATAAATTATAATCCTCCCCATTAAGACTAAATTTACTTTGCCCTATTCTGTTACAAACTCTTCCAATAATTGAATTGAAATATCCATGAGCTTCTAGACAATCATCTAAATTACCATAACCTAATAATACGTCCTCTGTTTCAGAGTCATTAGAAGAAGTTGGAATACATACTTCACTTATATAGCCACCATATGTATAAAAACTAAAACTGTAATTATTTGAGTTAATAATATTGACTATATCAATATCTAAACCTTTATCATTTTGAAGTTTGGTAATTTTATATTCCATTATATTTTTCTCAATCTTTGAAATTTATTTTTTCTTTGTTGAAGATAAATGATTAATCCACCTAAAACTATGAAAAAAGTACCTGGAAAGAGTTGGTCAACTGGCCATTCTGCAAAAAATATCCAACCTAAAATAAGTGCAAAAAATATTTCAATGTAATCAAATGGCATAATTTTACTAAGTTCTGCTTTTCTAGCACCGTAGATTAATAATAAAGTTCCAGACCCTCCTGCAATTCCCATAACACAAACTACTAAGAAATCATTTATACTTTTAAAATTTTCCCACATACCAAAAAACATTACTAACATACATGCAACTATGATTGTCCCTGTTTGACCGTATAAGTTAATAAGTGGTGAAGGAACATGATCCTCAAAACTTAAAGAAGTTACTCTTGCTAACGAATATCCTAAAGCAGCAAGTATTGGAAGTAGTAACATATAATTAAAATCTGATGACCAAGGTTGCATAATTAAAACTATACCTGCAAAACCAGAAATTACTGCACTCATTTTGTACCAACCAAATTTTTCACCTAGTATAGGAATAGCAAGAAGAGTAACCATCATAGGTCCTGTGTATTCCATGGTAGCGACTAAAGCAAATGGGAGGTAAGCATAAGAAGTGTAGAGACACAATTGAGCCAAAGCTACAAAAACTCCTCGAAATAATCCTAGCTTCCATTGTGTTATTTTTATTTGTCTACCGTTTCGATGCCAATCTTGTGAAAAATATAGAGCAATAACACATGGGATCATCCCAAATAAATTTCGAAAAACAGAAAGTTGAGCTGCTGGATAGTCATTTCGCAAAAACTTTATCGCAATGCCCATACAATCTAATAAAAATAGACCTGAGAGAGATAGAATTACTGCAATTAATAAATTGTTCTTCAACTACAATTTGCACAACATTGATCAACCCAATGTTCTGGCTCAACCTCTATTAAACCCATTTCAGTTT
>ENA-OSEY01000870-OSEY01000870.1-marine-metagenome-genome-assembly--contig:-NODE-870-length-21381-cov-3.536894_pt1 | contig 21381 bp, 21 predicted proteins | sample MGYA00248465_ERZ534230 | MGnify/ENA primary metagenome ERZ534230 (study PRJEB26409, sample SAMN06344110) | marine metagenome | isolation source: Sea water from surface | place: Atlantic Ocean:Southern...
GAAGTCAATTTGTGAATATCCATCACCACCTAAATAGTTTATATATTGACCATAAAGACCTAGTTGAGCACCAAAGGCAGTATAACGGTCATAATTAGCTTCAGTTTGATCAGTCTGGTTAAATACACCAAGCATGATTGAAACGTCATCAGAAACACTAAAATCTAATTTTGCACCGGTATGTGAAAAAGGACCATAAGAAAACATGTAAGATGTTGAGTAATTAAAGTTTGCCACTGGTGAAATGACTTCATAACCCAAAAAGGTGTTGAAGTTACCGAGCGTAAAAGTTACATTATCAGATAGATTGTAGTATGCATATAGCTGGTTAACTAATTCTGAAGAATTACCTACAGAACCGAAAACAGCATCTGAACCTCTTGGTCCAAAAACAACATCAGCTACAAATCCTGATTTTTCACCCTCGTAAGAAACAATGAAATTCGCCATACCTAATGCAAAACCATTAAGGTTAGCAAAAGAGGTTCCAGGAGCTACAGGGTCCTCTGAGAAACTTGCCCTAAAGTAAGTATCTACACTACCGCTGAAGCTAAATGTTGGTTCATCAGCAGTATCGTCATCTTGAGCCTTAACAGTGGATACTGTAAAACTGAACAACGCAATAAGGCAAAAAATCAAAAAGTTTTGTTTGTTTTTCATAATAATTAAATTGATTTTAAATTGAGAAATCAAACATATACAAGTAAATTTTTTACCCCAAAGAAAAAAGCTTGATGTTTTTCATTTTTATGTAATCGAAATTTTAAGCCATAAATTATTAAAGGCTGTAAAATTATTCACTACTTTTTTAAGATATCCTTAAAAAAGTAAATAATCATTATGGAGTTGATAATTTCGAAGTATAATAACCCAAAGAAACTAGAATTATTCCTCCAATAATACTAATAAGAATATAGCTTAAAAAAGTTATAAAATTATCTGATTTCAACAGCAATAGACTTTCATTACTAAAAGTTGAAAATGTAGTGAGTCCACCACAGAATCCGATAATTGAAAAAAGATATAGTTCACTTTGGTAGCCATATTTGTTTAAAAACCAGCCAATTAAATAACCTATCAAAAAACAGCCAATAAAATTAGCAATAAGTGTATTTAAAGGAAAGTTATTTTTTGAAACAGGGATTAGTTTTGAGATAAGAAATCGAGTTAAACTTCCTAAACCTCCACCTAAAAAAATTAACAAAAAGCCTTTCATTTTTGTGTAAGAATTTTAATTGTTAGTAAAATCGTAAATGCAATTATAAATCCTAACAACACCTTGTAGCTTCCCTTAAAGTAACTGGGTTGAGTTTTTTTATCTGTTCTATATTGAAGTATTATTACTCCGAGAAAAACAAAAAAAAATAAAATCCCAAAGATCATCTGACCATAAGAAAACATATACTTCTTTTTTTGACTAATTTAGAAATAATAATACCATTTACAATTAGACAAAATGATTAAAAAACCAATAAAAGCAGTTACAGAATTTCATAATGCATTTAGACTTAATGTAGAGTACAAGCCTAAATCAGATATATCTACTGAAATAACTGAGTTACGATATAATTTAATGAAAGAAGAGAATGAAGAATACTTACAGGCAGTTAAATCAAATGATTTAATTGAAATTGGAGATGCTTTGGGAGATATGCTATATATTTTATGTGGGACGATAATTTCCCATGGATTTCAGGATAAAATAGAGGCTATTTTTGATGAAATACAAAGAAGTAATATGAGTAAGCTAGGAGCCGATGGAAAACCTATTTATAGGGAAGATGGGAAGGTCTTAAAGGGACCTAATTACTTTAAACCAGATATTGAAAAAATCCTTAAAAAAAGCTAATCAACTTTAACTGTCCAATTGTAAGGGTCTTCGGTCTGATTATATTGTATCGCAACTAGTTCCTTTTTCAGATTTTCAGCCAAATCAGTTTTTTGTGGTAAGCTATATGAAACGTCTCTGTAGGAGAAACTGTTAATAGGCAAAACGACAACTGCAGTTCCAGTTCCGAAAATTTCTTCAAGTTTTCCAGTTTTGTGAGCTTCAACAACTTCATCAATACTTAATGGTCTTTCTTCAACTTCAATTCCCTTATCTTTAGCTATAGTAATTATACTTTTTCGAGTTACCCCGTCAAGTATACGGTCATTGACTGGAGAGGTGATTAACTTTCCATCTATTTTAAAGAAAATATTCATTGTACCTGCTTCTTCAAGATATTTGTGATTCTCAGAATCTGTCCAAATAATTTGTTGGAAACCTTTTTTCGTTGCTTCTGATGTTGGATAAAATTGTGCTGCATAATTTCCAGCAGCTTTTGCAAATCCAACTCCCCCGTTAGCAGCTCTACTGTATTTTTCAGCTACCAAGACATTTATCTCTCCGCCATCATAATAAGATTTTGCAGGGGAACAGATAATTAGAAATGTATATTCCAATGAAGCAATTGCCTGCACAGTTGCTTGACTAGCAAAAACAAAAGGTCTTACATAAAGAGAATTACCTACACCTTGTTTTATCCAATTGCTATCAATGCTTATTAGTTTTTGTAGCGCTTCAAAAAAATAATCTTCAGGGAATTCAGGAATTTGCAAGCGGTGCGCTGAACGATTTAACCTCTTAAAATTTTCATCTGGTCTAAAAAGCCAAACAGTTCCATTATCATCTTTAAAAGCTTTCATTCCTTCAAAAACAGCTTGCCCATAGTGGAGTACACTTGCAGAAGGATCTAAAGTTATCGGCTGAAAGGGTTGGATAACGGGGTTTTGCCATTTACCATCAATATACTTACATATAAACATATGATCAGTAAATGTCTTACCAAAAACAATATCATCGAAATTTACATCTGTCAATTTGGATTTTGTTGCAGTTTCTATTCTTAAAAGTTTTGATGTTTTATGAACCCCAATCATAACTTACAATAATCTTTAAATCAAAATTAGTTTTTTTTGATTCAATTAAGTAACCTATTTTACAATAATTTATTTATTGATTCAAATGTTACTTTTAATGTAATTGAACTTGATAAATAAAAAACCTTAAAATTTGTAGTATGCAAAGATCTAATAAAGTATCTATAATTACTGAGGACGGAACCTCAACTCTATACATTGAGGAATTAAAAGAGGTATACCACTCACGAAAAGGAGCATTAACTGAATCTCAATTTGTATATATAAACGAAGGACTTAAATATTGGTCGAAAGAAAGTTCCAATGCTAAATGCAGAGTTTTGGAATTAGGATATGGCACAGGATTGATTGCATTTCTGACATATTTAAATTCTTTAGAAATCAAAAAACAAATAGATTATACCTCATTGGAAGCATATCCAATTTCAATAATACAACTCAAAGAATTAAATTATGATCAATTTTTCAAAGAGAAAAATTCCATTCAAAATTTTGAAGAATTTTCAAAATTAAAATGGGAAATCAAGCATCAAATAGCTCCAAATTTCAGTATAATTAAAAAGGAAATTTTATTTGAAAAATTTAAATCGAGGGATTTGTATGACATTATATTCTACGATGCATTTGGAGCACACGCGCAACCCGAAATATGGGCTCCTGAACTTATGAAAAAATGTTTTGATAATTTAAATCTAGGAGGGGTTTGGGTAAGTTATTGTGCAAAAGGGAGTGTTAGGCGTAGTTTAAAAAATGCAGGATTTCATACCCAAAGACTTCCAGGTCCACCTGGAAAAAGGGAAATGTTAAGAGGAATAAAACTTAATTTTTAGAACTAAATTTACAGCATAATTTAAATTAATATTGTTTAAGATAATTAATGATACAAAATTATGAAAGTACTTATTACTGGTGCTACGGGACTTATAGGTAAAGTATTAATAGAAAAATTTTTTTCTACAGGGGCAAAAGTAAATTTTCTGACAACTAAAAAATCTAAAATTCATTCAATAAAAGGTGCAAGCGGTTTTTACTGGAGCCCAGCTAAAAAAATTTTGGACTTAAAATGTTTTGATGGCGTTGATTCAATTATTCATTTAGCAGGGTCAAGAATATCAAAACCATGGACAAAATCTAATAAAAAGGATATTTTGTCCAGCAGAGTTGACTCAACACGTTTATTGTTTTTGAGTTTAAAAAATAATATTGAATCTTATAATATAAAAAATATTGTATCAGCATCCGCAATTGGAATTTATCCCTCAGAATTTAAAAAGATTCAAACAGAAAAAACTAATACTACCTCAAATTCTTTCATGGAAAGAGTAGTAGTTGCTTGGGAAAAAGAAATTGAAAATTTCAGTTCTTTAAATATTCCTGTGGCAAAAATAAGGATTGGATTAGTATTGTCCTTTTCCGGAGGCGTACTTAAAGCTTTAAAAATTCCCACAAAACTTGGACTAGGAACATACTTTGGCAATGGGAATCAAGGCCAGCCTTGGATTCATATTAATGATTTGGTAGAAATATTTTTTAAAGCTTATAAAGACAATTGGGACGGGATATTTAATGCTGTTGCACCAAACCCTGTTTCTCAAGAAAAACTGGCTAAGACTTTAGCAATAACTTTAAAGCGTCCTTTTTTTCTTCCCCCATTTCCAAAATATCTTTTAAAAAGTTTAATTGGTGAAATGAGTCATTTGGTATTAGACAGTCACTGGGTTAGTTCACAAAAAGTTCTAGATAAAGGTTTTAATTTCAAATATGAGAATATAGAATCGGCAATTAATGACTTAGCTAAAAAAATTTATCCATGACATTTTGGCATTTTTTGAAAGTGGCAAAAATTTTGTAAACAACAAACCATAAACATTGTTTTATGTCAAAAAAAGAAAATTCTAATAAAACAACAGTGCCCAAAAAACAGAGTACAAAAAAGACAAGGGTTACTAAGTCTAATAAGCAGGTTAAGGATCTTAGGCAAGATCTTGCTCTAGAAAAAGAAAAGTATTTAAGGCTATTTGCTGAATTTGAAAACTTTAAAAAAAGGACTGCAAAAGAAAGACTTGATTTATTTAAAACAGCTAATCAAGAGGTAATAACTTCACTTATACCAGTTTTAGATGATTTTAAAAGGGCAGTGCTACAAATCGAAAAAGATTCAAAAGGATTCGATAAAAAAGGTGTTGAACTTATCTACAATAAATTCAATGATACGCTAAAGTCGAATGGGTTAGAGGAAACTAAGGTTGAAGTTGGTGATGTTTTTAATCCTGATCTTCATGAGGCGATTAGCCAAATAAAAGCAATAAATGAAAATCAAAAGGGTAAGATAATTGATGTTATTGAACTAGGTTATAAACTAGGAGAAAAGATAATCAGATATCCAAAAGTTGTTGTTGGACAATAGAAATGAAAGAAGACTATTACGACATATTAGGCATTTCCAAAAATGCATCAGAATCAGAAATAAAAAAAGCCTACAGAAAAAAGGCAATTAAATTTCACCCTGATAAAAATCCAGGTGACAAAGAAGCTGAATCAAATTTTAAAAAAGCTGCTGAAGCATACGAGGTTCTTGGTAATCAACAAAAGCGAAGTCAGTATGATCAATATGGGCATGCAGCTTTTGAAGGTGCACAAGGTTTTGGGCAAGGGATGAACATGGAGGATATATTTAGTCAGTTTGGAGATATTTTTGGAAGCGCATTTGGAGGAGGCTTTTCTGGAGGCTTTGGGAGCGGGGCTCAGGGAAGATCAAAGGGTTCTGATATGCGGATTAGAGTTAAATTAACATTAGAAGAAATCGCTAGTGGAATTGAAAAGAAAATAAAAGTACCAAGAAAAGTACAAGCCCCAGGTGTAAAGTATGGTAGTTGCTCAAATTGTAATGGTACTGGTCAGATTGTAAAGATTGCTAATACTATTCTCGGACGCATGCAGACCTCCTCGACATGTCCAAGTTGCAGCGGGAGTGGAAAAGTTTTACTTAATCGTCCTCCAGGTTCAGATAGTAACGGAATGATTAAAAAAGAAGAGACAGTATCTATTAAAATTCCTGCAGGTGTCGAAGAGGGGATGCAACTAAAACTTAATGGTAAGGGCAATGAATCTTATTCCAACGGAGTTTCAGGAGATTTACTAGTATTAATAGAAGAGGAAACACATGATAAATTTGTAAGAGAGGGCCAACATTTACATTATGACATGTACATAAGCATTTCTGAAGCCGCTCTAGGAGTTTCTAAGGAGTTAAGCTTGATTGATGGTAAAGCTAGAATAAAATTAGAGTCTGGGATTCAATCTGGAAAAACCCTTAGATTAAGAGGTAAAGGTCTCCCTAGTTTAAATAGTTACGGCAATGGAGACTTATTAGTTCACGTCAATGTTTGGACTCCCAAAACGTTAAACAAAGAACAACGTCAATTTTTTGAAAAAATGCAGGGAGATACAAATTTCACTCCACATCCGGAAAAATCTGATAAGTCATTTTTTGAGAAAGTAAAAGATATGTTTGCTTAATCTGCTAGGATTAAAAAAAAAATAATATATTTGAACGAATACTGATTTCTTATTAGTATTCATTTTTCTTTTTCATAGCAATTTTTTCCCATCCTCAATAGAGGATGGGTTTTGTTTTTTATGCTAACTTTAACCAGAATAACATATCTATTTAATGCTTAATGCGTGATTTTTCAAATAATGTATATTGGTCAGAAAAATCAAAAAGTCACTAAACAAAAAAAAAGGGAAATAAAACCTTCTTTTTTTATAACACAAAATTACTTTTTCAAAACAAAAATTATTTGATGAAAAAAATTTTAATAATAGAAGATGAGGAGCAAATACGGAGAGTATTGTTGCGTGTATTATCTGATGAAGATAAAAATTTTGATGTAAAAGAGGCAGTAGATGGTAAAGAAGGCCTTTCTCTTATTAAAAAAGAAAAATTTGATTTAATTCTCTGCGACATAAAGATGCCAAAAATGGATGGGATTGAAGTATTGCAGGAAGCAAAAAAAATTAAATTTTCTTCCCCTTTCATAATGCTAACGGGCCATGGTAATATTGATACTGCTGTAGAGGCAATGAAATTAGGTGCGTATGATTTTATTTCTAAACCCCCAGATTTAAATAGACTACTAACATCTGTAAGACACGCCTTGGAGAACAAATCATTGCGAATTGAAAACAAAAAGTTGAAACGTAAAGTAGCCCAAAAATATCAGATAATTGGTGAAAGCAACGCAATTAAAGAAGTTACTGATATAATCGCAAAGGTAGCTGCTACTGACGCTCGAGTTCTAATAATTGGCGAAAATGGTACTGGTAAGGAGTTAGTAGCTCATCAATTACATCAACAAAGTAATAGAAAATCAGAAAATTTTATTGAAGTAAATTGTGCAGCAATACCGTCTGAATTAATTGAGAGTGAACTTTTTGGCCATGTCAAAGGTGCTTTTACTTCAGCTATTAAAGATCGTTCAGGCAAGTTTGAAGCTGCTAATAAAGGAACTATTTTTTTAGATGAAATTGCAGATATGAGTCTAGCTGCTCAAGCTAAAGTTCTACGTGCACTTCAAGAAAATAAAATACAAAGAGTAGGTAGCGATAAAGATATTTCTATCGATGTCCGAGTTATAGCAGCTACCAATAAAGATTTAAATGAAGAGATAAGAGAGGGGAATTTTAGAGAAGACCTTTATCACCGACTAGCAGTAATAATGATTAAAGTTCCTTCTCTTGTCCAAAGAATAGGAGATATTCCTTTATTAACACAATATTTTATCGAATCGATATGTAAAGAGCAAGGCTTAGAGAAAAAGGAATTTTCCAAAGAAGCACTCTCTAAATTAGAAAAGTATCCTTGGACTGGAAATGTCAGGGAACTCAGAAACGTAGTTGAAAGATTAATGATTTTGGGAGATAACCCAATTACAGCTAAAAATATTGAACAATTTGCATCAAAATAACATGAAATATAAAATCCAAATTTGCTTTTTCATTTTGTTCTTTAATGCGTCTTTGTCACAGGATAGATTTCATGAAAAACAAATAAGTAAAATCTACGATTATGCCCTTAATAATTCAAAATCATACGAATGGCTAGATTTTTTATGTAATCAAATTGGTGGTAGACTAGCAGGAACGCTTAATGCAGAACGTGCTGTAAAATGGGGAAAAAATGAGTTAAATAAACTTGGTTTAGATAGAGTTTATTTACAGAAGGTTATGGTTCCAAAATGGGTTAGGGGAAGTTTTGAATATGCAAGTATTATTACAGCCCCAGGGATGAGCATTAATGTCCCAGTATGTGCTCTTGGGGGTTCAATACCAACTCCATCTTATGGACTAAGAGCACAAGTTGTTGAAGTGAAAAGCTTTGATGAGCTAGAATTCCTAGGAAAAGAAAAAATAAAAGGTAAGTTTGTTTTCTTCAATAAAGCAATGCCAAAAAATCTTGTAGACACTTTTTCAGCTTATAAAAATGTAGTTGATATAAGGTACCAAGGAGCTAGGAAGGCAGCAAAACTTGGAGCTGTTGGCGTTATCGTACGCTCAATAAATTTAAGATTAGATGACTATCCTCATACAGGAAATATGAGTTATGGTGATATTCCGAATAATATGAGGGTTCCAGCTGCAGCAATCAGTACTAATGGTGCTCAACTATTAAGTTCTATGTTATCATTAAATGATGATTTATATTTTTATTTGAAACAAGATTGTAAAAATTTTCCTGAAGTACCGTCTCACAATATTATTGGTGAAATAAAAGGAAGTAAATTTCCTAAAGATATAATTGTTATAGGAGGGCACCTAGATTCATGGGACTTAGGAGACGGAGCACATGATGATGGTGCTGGAATAGTTCAATCAATGGAAGTTTTAAATATTTTTAGACAACTAAATTATTCGCCAAAAAGAACTATTCGAGTAGTAATGTTTATGGGTGAGAAAAATGGTCTTAGGGGTGGGAAAAAATATGCTGAAATAGCAAAGCAAAATAATGAGAAACATCTATTTGCATTGGAATCAGATGTTGGAGGTTTTTCTCCTCGTGGATTTTCTTTTGAGGCAGATAATGATCAGTTTAAAAATATTAATAATTGGCAAAATTATTTTAAACCTTATCAGACAGGTTCATTTTCATTAACAAAAAAAGAATCTACTATCAGCCCTCTTAGAGGAAATAATACCGTTCTATCTTATCTGAGGACTGATTCTCAAAGATACTTTGATTATCATAATGCTGCGACTGATGTATTTGAGGCAGTTAATAAAAGAGAACTTGAGCTTGGTGCTGCATCAATTGCAAGTCTGATATATTTAGTAGATCAATATGGCTTATAAGGGACTATTTTAATTTGAATGTTTAAAAGATATACAAAAGAGTTTTACTACAATATAAACCTTTCATATCCTGTTATAATTGGTCTTTTAGGGCATACGCTTGTACAATTTGTAGATAATGTGATGGTAGGACAACTAGGTACAGCCGAATTGGCTGCTGTTTCACTCGGGAATAGTTTTTTTTTCATTGCTATGTCACTTGGAATAGGCTTTTCGACAGCTATTACGCCTTTAATTGCCGAAACAGATGGCATGAAAAATATCACTTTAGGGAAAAATATTTTTATTCATGGCTTGATACTTTGTGTTTTCCTAGGGTTAATTTTAAGCTGTGCCGTAATTTTCTGCAAACCACTTTTATTTAGAATGGGACAACCTAAAGAAGTCACTCTATTATCTTTTCCATATCTAAAATGGATTGGATTGTCATTAATACCATTGATAAGCTTTCAAGGCTTAAAGCAATTCACAGAGGGCTTATCATTCACTAGACCCGCGATGTATGCAACACTTTTAGGTAATATCTTTAATGTGATATTAAATTATTTTTTAATTTTTGGATTCTGGATTTTTCCAAAAATGGGAGTAGAGGGAGCAGCTTTAGGAACATTATTTTCTCGATTTTTCATGTTGTTTTTTATAATTTTTTATGTCAAATTTAGTAATCGTTTTACTGATTATATGCCTAGGTTGAGATATAGCAAACCGAATTTTAAATTATTTAAAAAAATTTTTAGTTTAGGATTTCCTTCAGCTATTCAAATGTTTTTTGAAGTACTTTTTTTTACAGTTGCTATATGGCTTTCTGGATTCTTAGGAAAAAATCCCCAAGCAGCGAACCAAATCGCTTTAAACCTATCATCAATGACCTTTATGTTTGCCATGGGCCTTGGAGTTACTGCTATGATTAGAGTTGGAAATCAAAAAGGGAAGAAAGATTATATATCATTAAAGCGGATTGCATATTCTATATTTCTTTTAGTAATCATTTTAGACGTAGTGTTTTGTATGGTTTTTCTTTTAGGAAGTGACAGCTTACCATTGCTTTATTTAAATCAAAACAACCCTTTACAATTTTCTGATGTCAATGAAGTTGTTAAAATTGCATCTACCTTATTAATTGTTTCAGCATTTTTTCAAATTTCAGATGGCATACAAGCAGTTGTTTTAGGCGCTCTACGTGGTCTTCAAGATGTTAATATTCCTGCACTGATAACATTTTTTTCTTATGGTATTTTTGGGATACCAATCTCATATTTTTTAGGAATTCATACTCAATTGGGTGCAATAGGAATCTGGATTGGTTTACTTTCCGGACTTTCATCTTCTGCATTACTCCTTTTTTTGAGATTTCAATTTTTGACAAAAAAACTTTTACTTATATCTTGAATGGAACTACCTAAATTCCTTATTGCAGATAATTCCTCATTACAAAATGTTATTTTCATTATACATACTGAATATCCAAGATTCATAATCAATATCTCAAATGACGAAGTTTATTGGTTAGAAGATTTTGATAAAAAAGATGAGGAAGTTTTGCACTCTGAATCGGAACAGCTAATTAATGAGGCTTTCAATTTTTACGACAAAGAGATGGGATTAATATAAAATATACAATGGAGTCAATAATTGCTTTTGATAAAGAATTATTTTTATTTCTTAATGGCTTAGGAAATAATAGATTTGATCAATTTTGGATGTTTATGACTCATCGTGCATCTAATGCACTAGTTTATATTTCTATTATATTATTGCTAAGTTTAAAAATCAAAAGAAAACAAATTATTTCATTAGTAATCTTTGGTTTGATTCTAATTTTATTTACGGACCAATTGACTAACCTTTTTAAAGTTCAAGTTGGTCGTTTAAGACCATGCTTTGATTCTCAATTAAAAGACATGATTAGGTTAGTTAAATCAACATGTGGTGGTAAATTCAGTTTTTTTTCAGGACATGCATCTAACTCATTTGCCTTAGCTTTTTTCTTTGGAAAAGTTATCAAAAGACATTTTAAAATGGTAAATGTTATTTTGATTTTTATAGCAGGACTTATTTCATACAGTAGAATATATATTGGGGTACATTATCCAATTGATATTATCTGCGGGATGGTTGTAGGAACAATAATAGGAATTGTATTTTACAGGATATGGGAAAAAACTAAATATTCTTATGATTATTAAAAACAAATGATGTCTTGTGTCGGTAAATTTCGTTAGGATTTATTAAAGTTGAGGGAAAAGAGTCAATATTTGGGGTATTAGAAAATTTTTGTGTTTCAAAGCAAATCCCTTGAAAATGTCGTGGTGTGAAAACGACTAATCCTGGTTGATTAGTGAAAATGTCCATATTTATGCCATTTTTTGATTCAAAATATTCTACCACTGGACCATTTGTATGATTAAGAACAAAATAGTCATCCAATTGAATTTCTCCAATTCTCTTTGAATTTCTAAAATCAAAACTTGTCTTATCAACTAAAAGTTTTTTTCCAGTAGGAACTAAATTTTTGTCTAATTCCAAATACTTATCTGCATTTATTTTCAGGTAACTTTCACCGATTGGTTCATTATTATTGAAATTAAAATATGCATGGTTTGTTAAATTTATGTGAGTTGGAGATTCAGTGATAGCTGAATAGTCAATATTTAATTTATTATTATCTAAAGAATAGGATATGTTAGCTTTAACATTTCCTGGAAATCCAGTTGTTCCTGAAGGACATTCATATTTAAATTCAACCTTTTGTTTTTCTATTAAATCTACTAAGGCCCAGTTTTTTTTTCCCCAACCTTCAGATCCGCTATGCAGCATGATACCTTTTTCATTTTCAATTTCATATAATTTGCCATTTACCTTTATAGGATTTATAAGTCTTCCAGCATAACGTCCTATAATTGCACCCCTCGACCATGAATCTGAAATGTATTCATTTAAATTTTTAAGTCCTTGAATTACATTTATGAAGCTTCCATATCTGTTTTTTACCCATAATTCGTGAAGAATGGCTCCGAATGACAAGAATACCGCTTTTATGTTTCCATTATCTAGGGTATATGTTTTCAATGTTTTTCCTTTAAAAGCTCTGGGTATTGTTTTTGAAATTTTTTTAATCTAGGAATGGAAACGTTTTTTACATAGGGATTATCGGGATTATTTTTTTCATAATCTTGATGGTAATCTTCAGCGTAATAGAATTTTTCTAATGGTTTAATCTCTGTAATTATCTTGTTTGAAAAATAATTACCATCATTCAAAGTTTTTATATAATTAATAATAGATTCTCTCTCGAATTCATTTGTATAAAATGCTATCGAACGATATTGAGATCCATAATCCGGCCCTTGTCTATTAGGGGTTGTTGGATCATGAGAACCAAAAAATACTCTTAAAAGAGTACCATAACTAACTTGATTTGGGTTATATATTACCTCAACTGATTCTGCATGTCCCGTTCTTCCTGTTCCAATTTGATTATAATTAGGATTTTTTGTAAAACCTCCAGCATAACCAGAATAAACTTCTTTAACTCCTTTAACACTTTCATAAATTGCTTCTACACACCAAAAACAACCTGAAGCAAAATATGCTTTTTTTATACCTTCTTGATCCATTTCCGGAGGGGTCCAAATTGCTTCAGAATTGTTTAAAGGAGTAGTATTTGAGATGCATGTTTGTAAAGAAATTGAAAATATTAGGGCAAATAAAGCTTTCATTTAAATATTTTATTTGTACAAATATAGGTATTACCTAATCAGTTCTATTAAATAATCTCCGACTTCAGAGGTGGAAAAAAATTTTTCGCCCTTTTCTGTTAAATCCTTAGTAACTTTTCCTTTAGTTAACGATTTATTTACTGCTTCGCGAATATTAGCTCCCTCATTATGCAAACCAAAGCTCATTTCAAACATCATTGCTGCAGAAAGAATTGTAGCTAAAGGATTTGCAATTCCGAGGCCTGCAGCTTCAGGAAATGATCCATGTATGGGTTCGTATAGAGAGTTTTCTAAACCAACAGAAGCTGAAGGCATAAGACCCATTGATCCTGAAATAACAGATGCTTCGTCAGTTAAAATATCACCGAAAAGATTTTCAGTTACTAAAACATCATAAGAGTTTGGCCATTGAACAAGTCGCATTGCAACGGCATCAACAAATTCATATGAAACTTTTACATCTGGGTAATCTTTTTCCATTTCTTGAAATGTTTCTCTCCATAATCGAGAACTTTCCAAAACATTTGCTTTATCAACACAACATAGTTTTTTTTTTCTTTTCATGGCCAATTCAAAACCTTTAACAGCTATTCTTTTTATTTCATCTCGATTGTATGTGCAAGTATCAAAAGCTGTATTTCCATTATCTTTTCTCCCTCTCTCTCCAAAATAAATTCCTCCTGTTAGCTCCCTTAGAAAAACTAAATCTGTACCCTGAATTCGCTCTTTTTTTAAAGGTGATTTATTTAACAAAGAGGGGAATGTAAAAGTTGGTCGTACATTAGCAAATAAGCCAAGTTTTTTTCTCATTCTTAAAAGCCCTTGCTCAGGTCTTACTTTTGCTAATGGATCTTCATCAAACCTTGGATGTCCAATAGCTCCAAATAGAATTGCGTCTGATGCAAGACATACATCATGTGTTTCATTTGGATAAGGATCCCCAACAGCGTCAATTGCTGCGGCTCCCACTAAAGCGGATTTCCATTCAATATTATGATTAAATTTTTCGGCAATTGCATCTGATACTTTCACAGCTTCATTTATTACTTCAGGTCCAATTCCATCTCCTGCAAGAAGGGCTATTTTAAAATTCATAGGGTGTGCTATTGTTGTATTATGTTTAACATCTTTTCTGTAGCTTTAATTGCTGAAACGGTTTGATCAGAGTCTAATCCTCTAGTTTTAAAATCATTGGACCCATTATGCCACGTGATTGTGGTTTCACACAAAGCGTCTGAATTACTGCCTGGGGGTATTCTTACAGCATAATCTACTAGAACAGGTAAGCTCCTTTTTTGTCTTTGGTATACCTTGTTTAAAGCATTCCAAAAAGCGTCATATTGACCATCACCTGAAGCATTTTCCTCAAATATTTTATTTTCAATTTTTAAGGAAATACTTGTAGTTGGTTTTAATCCTTTTGAATGAGTTAATACATAAGAGTCAATTTTTACTTTATCAGGAATTTCACCACCTAAAACATCTGAAATTATAAAAGGGAGATCCTCAGCTGTGACACGCTCTTTTCTGTCACCAAGTTCGATAATTCGTTGAGTTACTTTCTTAAGATCTTCATCATTAAGTGTTAAACCTAATTCTTGAAGATTTTTTTGAATATTGGCTTTTCCAGATGTTTTTCCTAATGCATATTTCCTTTTTCTATCAAAACGCTCTGGAAGAAGATCATTAAAATATAGATTTCTTTTGTGATCACCATCAGCATGAATCCCTGCTGTTTGTGTGAAAACATTTTCACCCACAATTGGTTTATTGGCAGGAATCCTGAATCCAGTAATAGTAGCAACAAGTTGGCTAACCTTATGTAAAGCATTTTCTTTGATATTTATTTTAACTTCAGGAAGAAAATCATTTATTACAGCAACAACACTTGCTAACGGCGCATTACCGGCACGTTCACCCATACCATTTACAGTTAAGTGAACACCTTTAACTCCCGCTTTTACTGCCTCTAGTACATTTGCAACACTAAGATCATAATCATTATGACCGTGAAAGTCAAAATGTAAATTAGGATAGCGGTTTACAAGCTCAGATAAATATTCAGAAGTCATTTCAGGAGTTAGAACCCCTAATGTGTCAGGAAGTAAAACTCTAGCAATATTTTGTTTAGATATAAAATCAAGGTAATTATATACATAATTTCTTGAATCAGCCATTCCATTGCTCCAGTCCTCTAAATAAACATTTGTATTTAACCCTTCGTTTTCTGCAATTTCAATACATTTTAAAATATTTTTAAAATGGTTTTCGGGAGTTTGCTTTAGTTGATATTTTAGATGATTTAACGACCCTTTTGTAAGTAAATTTTGAACCTTTGCTCCAGCTTTTTTCATCCAGTTTATTGATCTTCCATTATCTACAAAAGTTAGAATCTCGATTCGATTTATATAGCCGTTCGATTTTGCCCAATCAGTTATGCCTTTTACTGCTTTTGATTCTCCCTCAGAAACGTGAGCTGATGCTATCTCAATCCTATCTATGTTTAGTTCTTGAAGTAATAATTGGGCAAGAGTGAGTTTTTCAGAAATAGAAAAAGAAACTCCTGAAGTTTGCTCTCCGTCTCTAAGGGTTGTATCCATTATCTCTAAATGCTTATTCATTTTAAAATTGGATATTTCTACAAAGGGGATTTAGATTCAAATTCTTTTATATCGGATTTCATGCTATACAAATAGTCAATATCGTCATAGCCATTAATCATATTTTCTTTTTTGTAAGAATTTATTTTAAACTTTTCAAAATGTTTTGAGTCACATATACTGATTAATTGTTTTGGTAGGTCAATTTTCAATTCTGTTTTTGCATCATTATAAATAGCTTCAAAAATATTATTTAGAAATGATTGTGATACTTCCACAGGAAGAACGCCAATATTTAAGCAGTTATTTTTAAAAATATCAGCAAAGAAACTTGACACAACACACCTAAATCCATAGTCATATATTGCCCATGCTGCATGCTCCCTTGATGAACCTGATCCAAAGTTGTTTCCTCCTACTAATATGCTTCCAGAATATGTTGGATTATTTAACACAAAATCATTTTTGATACTGTTATCTTGATTAAATCTCCAGTCCCTAAATAAGTTATCACCAAATCCTTTTCTTTCTGTTGCTTTGAGAAATCTTGCAGGAATTATTTGATCCGTATCTACGTTTTCTATAGGTAATGGAACAGCTGAACTTTTTAAAACTTTGAATGAATCGTATGACATACTAATTAAATGAGAGATCTTGGATCCGTTATCTTACCCGTTATTGCAGCAGCTGCAGCAACAAGTGGACTTGCAAGAAGTGTTCTTGCACCAGGGCCTTGCCTACCCTCAAAGTTTCGGTTAGAAGTACTAACTGCATATTTACCGGGAGGTATTTTATCATCATTCATTGCCAAGCAAGCTGAACAACCAGGTTCTCTCAATTCAAATTCAGCATCTTTAAAGATCTCTAATAATCCCTCATTTTTAATAGCTTCCATAACTTTATGAGAACCTGGTACAAGCCATGCAGTAACATTTTTAGAACGCTTACGACCACTTACTATGCTTGCAAAAGCTCTGAAATCCTCAATACGTCCATTAGTACAACTTCCTATAAAAACATAGTCAATAGGCTTTCCAATCATACTCTCACCTTCTTTATAACCCATGTAATCTAAAGACTTTATATATGTTAATTTACCATTATCGACATCTTTAGCTTTTGGAATTGATTTTGTGATACTAATTCCCATTCCAGGATTTGTTCCAAATGTTATCATTGGATCAATTTCTGAACCTTTAAAGAAAAACTCTTTGTCAAATTTTGCCCCTTTATCTGTGTATAGTGTATCCCAATACTTTTTTGTTTTTAATAAGTCATCTCCTTTTGGAGTGAATTCTCTGTTCTTTATGTATTCAAATGTTTTACTGTCTGGAGCAATCATTCCCCCTCGAGCACCCATTTCAATACTTAGATTACAAACTGTCATTCTGCCTTCCATGCTTAACTCACGGAATACTTTTCCGTGATACTCAACAAAATAACCAGTTGCTCCTGATGTTGTTAGTTTTGAAATTATGAATAATGCGATGTCCTTTGGGGTAACACCATTATTTAATTTTCCATCAATAGTTATTCTCATTTTTTTTGGTTTTGGTTGCATAATGCACTGGGTTGCGAGTACCATCTCTACTTCGGAAGTTCCAATTCCAAATGCTATTGCACCAAAAGCACCATGAGTCGAAGTATGTGAATCACCACAGACTATTGTAGCCCCAGGTTGAGTTATTCCATACTCTGGGCCTACAACATGTACAATACCATTTTTTTTGTGTCCAAGCCCCCAATAGGAAATACCATACTCATTTGCATTTTTTTCGAGTGCTTCAAGCTGATTTTTTGATTCAGGATCAGTTACAGGTAAGTGTTGATTTTTCGTGGGTGTATTGTGATCAGCTGTTGCAAAAGTTCTTTCAGGATAAAGCACAGAAACTTTTCTATTCTTTAAGCCGAGAAAAGCTACAGGACTTGTGACTTCATGAATCATATGACGATCAATGAATAAAACGTCTGGTCCGTTTTTAATTCTTCTGACAACGTGGGAGTCCCAGACTTTATCAAATAGGGTTTTAGCCATATGTTTTAATTTTATTTCTATAGATTACTTGCTTTGATTATGTCTGGTAGATCTTTATCCCCTATTTCTTTTATTTTATCTGCGACTATTAAAAATTGTTCATATACACGGTCAAGTTCCAGTTTATCTAATTCATAACCAATTTTTTTTGCCCGATAAGCTAAAGCTGCTCTTCCAGATCTTGCAGTTAAAACTATGGATGATTCATTTACACCCACATCTCTTGGATTAATAATTTCGTAAGTTTCACGTTTTTTTATTACACCATCTTGATGTATACCAGATGAATGAGCAAAAGCATTTGCACCTACAATAGCTTTATTAGGCTGAACAGGCATTGCCATGCTTTCAGAAACAAGTTGGCTAGTATATAAAAGTTGTTTTGATTTTATTCTTGTATCAAGATTCAATTTTGGGTGTTGACGGAGTATCATGACAACTTCCTCAAGAGAAGTGTTTCCAGCACGTTCACCAATACCATTTATTGTACACTCAATTTGTCTGGCTCCATTTTGAACACCTGCTATCGAATTAGCGGTAGCAAGCCCTAAATCATTGTGACAGTGGCATGAAATAATGGCATTGTGAATACCTTTTACATTTTCCTTTAGATATTTAATTTTAGATCCATATTCTTCAGGTAAACAATAACCAGTTGTATCAGGAATATTCAAAACTGTTGCACCAGCTTTTATTACTGCTTGACATATTTTAGCTAAAAATTCATTACTTGTTCTTCCCGCATCTTCCGCATAAAACTCGACATCCTCTACATAACTTTTAGCATGAGCAACGGCGGCTGTTGCACGTTCAATAATTTTTTCTGGACTTGAATTAAATTTAAATTTGATATGACTTTCAGATGTGCCTATTCCAGTATGAATTCTTGCTCTTTTTGCAAATCTTAACGCATCAGCTGCCACATCAATATCCCTTTTAACCGCCCTAGTCAAACCACAAACTTTAGAATTTTTCACCAACTTAGAAATATTTTCTACAGCTTTGTAATCCCCTGGACTTGATATTGGGAAACCAGCTTCTAATACATCAACTCCTAATTCGTCTAATTGTTTCGCTATTGTAAGTTTTGTTGAGGAATCTAATTTACAACCAGGAACTTGTTCGCCATCGCGTAAAGTAGTATCAAATATTTCTACAAATTCCATATTATTGATCCAAATTGGAAATTTACCATCAAACTAAAATATAATTTATGTTTTCCAATAATAAAAATAGCTATTTTTGTATTACAATATTCGTTGTGAAAAACAAACGCCTAACATGCTAATTATTAGTAATTTGTATTTAAATAATTTACAATGACAAATGACCAGAAAGATAATTTATTTATTCTTATAAAGTCTTTGACTAAATCAGAAAAAAGACAATTTACATTGTATGTTGGAAGAATGGATTCAAATGAAAATTCAAAATTTCTCAATTTATTTCAACTTTTGGATAAAATGAATCGCTATGACGAAAAAGTGATTTTAAAAAAGGGAATTGTCACAAAACAACAATTATCAAATCTGAAGGCACATTTATATAAACAAATTTTGATTAGTTTACGAATGAATCCAATGCATAAAAATATTCGTATTTTGATAAGAGAACAGTTAGATTTTGCTACGATTTTGTATCAAAAAGGATTATATAAGCAAAGCCTAAAAATTCTTGAAAAATCAAAATTACTTGCAAACAAACATCAAGAAAAGTATGTTGCTTACGATATAGTAGAATTAGAAAAGATTATAGAGTCACAATATATTACTAGAAGTTTGAGTAATCGTACAGAGACATTAGTAGCTGAATCTGAAAAACTTCGTACACAAAATAATTTAACAACCAAACTTTCAAATCTTTCTTTGAAACTCTATGAGCGTCTAATTAAAGCAGGTTATGCAAAAAGTGACCAAGAGTATAGAGAAATAACTCAGTTCTTTTATGAAAATTTACCAAAGTTTGATTATGATAAACTTGGATTTCGTGAAAAACTTTGGTACTACAAAGCCCATGTGTGGTATAGCTTTCTTACACAGGATTTTTTATCAACCTATCGCTATGCATCGAAATGGGTAAAAATGTTTGATAAAGAACCTACAATGATTAACATCCATCCGGTTTTTTATTTAAAAGGTAATAATTATCTCATGGAAAGCTTAGTTTTAATCAAATATCCATCTAAATTCAATGAAACATTAGAGCAAATGGTCTATTGGACCAAACATAATAGCTTTCCTAAAAATGATAATTTAAAAGCATTAATTTTTCAATTTTATTATAGTAATAAACTAAACTTTCATTTTTTAGAAGGAAGTTTTGAAAAGGGATTAATACTTATTCCTGAGATAAAAAAAGGAATTAAGGATTATCAAAATCAAATTGATCCTCATCACATAATGATGTTTTATTATAAAATTGCTTGTATTTATTTTGGTTCTGAAGATTATGAAAATTGTATTTTCTTTTTGGATAAAATTATAAGTAACAAAAGTCTTAAAATGCGTGAAGACCTATTGTGCTTTTCAAGAGTATTAAACATTTTTGCTCACTATGAAGCAGGATTTGATTATCATTTAGAAACTCACCTTCGTGAAACATACAAGTTTCTGATTAAAATGAACGATCTGCATGAGGTACAAAAAGCAATGATTAGATTTGTTAGAGGGCTAGGCGAAATTTATCCACATGAATTAAAAACAGCATTTGAATCTTTGTACAAAGAATTAAAGCAGTATGAGAATGATCCTTACGAGAGTCGTTCATTTTTATATTTGGATATCCTATCATGGTTAGAAAGTAAAATTAAAAATGTATCTATTGCTAGTATTATTCGTCAAAAGGCATCTACAATTAATCGTAAAGAACGATCTTCCATATCCCCGTATTCTTAGGTATTGTACCAAAATTTAGTTTTTCTTTAGTAATAGGATGTGAAAATGACAAGGACTTTGAATGAAGACTTATACTTTTGTCTTTATTTGCTCTTTGGGCTCCATATTTTACATCTCCCTGTATTGGAAAACCTAAGCTACTTAATTGTGCTCTAATTTGATGGTGACGACCGCTAAGAAGTTCTATTTCTAGTAAGCAATATTTTTCAAATTCTTTTATTCGTTTCAAGTTTAACTGAGCGAACTTACTCTTAGGGACTTCTTTTAAGTGTGCTTTTGATTTGTTTTTTTTTCTATTTCTTGTCATCCAACTTGATAAATTTTTGCAATCTTTTGGAAATTTTTTATCTACAAGTGCCCAATATATTTTTTTGGTTAATCTTAACTTAAATTGCTCATTTAATCTAGTAAGTGCTTTTGATGTTTTAGCAAAAACTAAAACACCACTTGCTGGTCTATCTATGCGGTGAACTACTCCTAAATATGCAGAGCCTTCCTTTTTCTTTTGAATTTTTATATAATTTTTAATTAAATCTGATAGTGAAATATCACCGGTTTTATCAGATTGGACCAATTCTCCAGGTTTTTTATTTATGATAATAATATGGTTATCCTCAAAGAGTATACGTTTAAATAATTCCAAAAATCAATATTGTTCTTTCTTATTAGGAAATTTCTCTGACTTAACGTCTTTACTATACTGAGTAATAGCTCTGCAAATAATTTCATCTAGATCGGTATATCTTCTTAAAAACCTAGGACTAAATTCTTTATTCATCCCTAACATGTCATGTAAAACTAATACTTGGCCATCAACGCTTTTTGCATCTCCAATGCCAATTGTTGTATTTTTTGTTGTT
>ENA-OSEY01000871-OSEY01000871.1-marine-metagenome-genome-assembly--contig:-NODE-871-length-21351-cov-4.437670_pt1 | contig 21351 bp, 25 predicted proteins | sample MGYA00248465_ERZ534230 | MGnify/ENA primary metagenome ERZ534230 (study PRJEB26409, sample SAMN06344110) | marine metagenome | isolation source: Sea water from surface | place: Atlantic Ocean:Southern...
ATTTAGAGATTCAAGCTGTTCTGAAAGAAATTCAATTTCATCTTCGGTTGAATTATTGCGGTAGGACAACGAAGTAGTAATACCCATAATTAGGGCGCAAAGGTATCCTCCCTGCTGGACAGCAAGGAAAGCAATGGTGTAACCAATAAAAGTGAATGAAACAGCAGCAAGAATTAGTTGAGCTTTTGACTCCAAAAAGAAGCGAATGGTATAAGTTAACAGTAAGCCGAGCATGAAACCACTCACCGATCCGATAAACAAACCTCTAAAAATGGAGACTAAAAGACTTGTACCAGCAAAACTTGCATACTCAGGATTCAAAGTAATCCAAATGAGCACTAGTATTTCAGCAACTGCGACAGAAATCGCAGCCGATACAGCAGTTTCAACCTTAAAAATATTGGAAATGACAAATCGAAAGTCTTTTATTTTTTTCGATACAAATACAAAAGAGTTCCAATCCTGAACTGCCAGTGAAAAGACAGCTGCCACTGCCGCCAACCAGACAATGCTGGAGGGAACGCCCTCCAGGTAACCAAAATTACTCTGAAAAAACGAGAATCCAAGGCCGAGATAGAACAACCAGAACAACATGCTGATGAAGGTTCCGAATAAGGCCAAATAAATCGAATTTGGAAGAACTTTGTTTTTCCGAAGCAGGCAACCTTCAAATGATAAACCGCTGAAAAAAAGCAGAATACTCAAGGCGACAACATGAAGCTCTTCAAGTGGAAACAGGTCGAAATTGTATCCAGATATGTGAAAGAAAAGCCCACTAAAAAATAATAATATAGAGCCAGGCATGCCAAACTTTGCTCCCAACTTGTCAAAAACGATGCTTGAGATGATCAGCAGAGACAAGCAAAGGAGTGCAGATTCAAATGTAAAATGAAAAGATGTAATACCTTCAAAAAAACCCTCTGCAGCCTCAGCTGTTGAAAGATGGGATTCACCACCCTCTGCCTCGAGTGAAGCCAAGATAAGCTGAGAGGGCATAGCCAAAGCAAAACCATAATGACCCTATGTTGATAGGTGAATCCTCCATCATGTTTATGAGGATTTCATGATTTTTTCAATCATGAGCTGATCCTCGGTTCATGGTTAATTCACCTATTCAAGTAGTGGCAAATGGATGAGAAAGAAGGCTCCTACATCGATTCGGGATGGGGTCTGGATGATCCCAGCGCAATCGTTGAGGAGCTCAAGGCAGGGTTCCAACGTTTTCTCGAAGGACATACTGCCCATCCGCATGCCTCAGAAGCAAGGCGTCATCAGCTGGCAGGCGGTCAACATCCTCAAGTTGCACTTCTGGCCTGCTCTGACTCACGAGTTCCCGTTGAGGTGATCTTCGATGCCGGCTTTGGCGATCTTTTTGTGATCCGTAACGCTGGTAACACTAATACGTTCGGGTCAGCCGGTTCCATCGAATACGCCGTGCTTGACCTCAATGTTCGTGTCTTGGTAGTTATGAGCCATCAAGGCTGTGGAGCAGTCAAGGCGGCTTATCTCAAGGAGACAAGCTTCTCGGCATCGCTCACCGAGCTTGTTACTGACATAAAGACAGGCCTTACCAGTCATGGCATTAGCACCGATGACCTCGGTAGCTACAACGATGCCTGTTTGCGCCACGCCAGCATCACCGCAACCTCGTTGATGGACACCAGTGCCCCGATCTTCGATGCTGTCCAGAACAAAAGGTTGATGATTCAACCAGCCTTTCTCCATATCGATCCTCTGGCCATCTCCTGGTTGCCTCCGCTTTATGGACGCGGCTGAACATCGGGCAGCACAGCCTCCGCAGCAATCCACATGGCATCGCCATAAGAGAAAAATCGATAGTCCCGTTTGATGGCTTCGCCGTACAGCGCAAGTAGTTTTTCCCGGCCGATCAGGGCACTCACCAACAGCAGCAGGGAGCTTTTGGGCAGATGGAAGTTGGTGAGCAGGGCTTGAATCACCTTGAACTGATAGCCCGGCTGAATCACCAGATCCACCGGCCCCGTGTAGGGCTTGAGAACACCGCCATGGGCTTGAGCGGCCCCCTCCAGGGCACGAACACTCGTGGTGCCCACCGCAATCACCCGGCCTCGACAAGCCTGCACCGCCTCCACCACAGCAGGGCTGACATCCACCCATTCACTGTGCAACTCCAAGGCGGTGAGGTCTTCCGTTTCAACGGGGCGAAAGGTGCCGAGGCCCACATGCAGGGTGATCCGGGCCAGATCCACCCCTTTCTGCTGCAAGCCCGCCAGCAGTTCATCACTGAAATGCAACCCCGCCGTCGGGGCGGCCACCGCACCGGGGCGATCGGCGTAACGGGTCTGATAACGCTGGCTGTCGCTGGGGTCGTGCCGTTCGATGTAGGGCGGTAGAGGCACCTCGCCCACGTCATTGAGCAAACCCTCAATGGTTTCGGCATCCCTGCAATCACTAGGGAACTGCACCACCCTTCCACCACTGGCGGGGTCTTCCGCGAGCACCGTCAGGCTGATCGAAGTGCCATCAATCGTGAGGCTGTCGCCAGGCCGCATGCGCTTGGCAGGACGGGCCAGGCAAAGCCAGCGGCCCTCTCCCCGCGGCTCCAGCACCAGCAACTCGGACAGCCCGCCCCCGGAACGGCGCACCGCGAGGCGAGCCTTGAGCACCCGGGTGTCGTTCACAACCAGCAGGTCACCGGGCTGCAGCTGCTCGAGCAGATCCCACACCTGGCCGTGAGCTGCATCAGTTGATGGCTCCCCCTGGGGGGGAACCATCAACAAGCGAGCGCTGTGGCGGGGCTCAACCGGTGCCTGAGCGATGCGCTCAGGCGGCAGCGGGTAGTCGTAGCTGCTGAGTTGCAGGTCCCTGGGGTCAGGCACGCGGGCAACCAATCAGAGCGCCAGGCTTTCTGGACGGTTCTCGATCAGATCGGCGAGATCCTTCAGGAATGCGGCACCGTCAGCGCCGTAAATCACCCGGTGATCCGCCGTCAGGTTGACCTGCATCTGACGCTTGACGGCGATGGACCCGTCCTTGTTCGCCACCACCGTGGGGCGTGATGCGGCGACGGCGAGAATGGCCCCGGTGCCTGGGGGAAGGATCGCGTCGAAGCGATCAACACCGAACATGCCGAGGTTGGAGAGGGTGAAGGTGCCCGTGGAATACTCCTCCGGCTGCAGCTGCTTGCTGCGGGAGCGCTTGACCAGATCACCCCACTGACGCGACATCTCATAGAGATCGGTGCGGTCCGCATTGCGCAGCACCGGCGTGATCAAGCCGCCGTCTTCCATCGCCACAGCGACAGCCACGTTCACGTCGGCTGGATAGGTCATGCCAGCGGCTGTGGTGGCGGCATTCACCTGGGGGTGACGCGCCAGGGTGACGGCCACCGCCTTGGCCAGAAGCGCCGTCATCGTGACGCCCTTGGGCTTCACCTGTTTGTAGAAGGCATCCAGCTTGTCGGTGGTGATGGTGTAACCAACGCGGAAGCAGGGAACCGCCAGGCTCGCCTCCATGTTTTTGTTCACCGCACCCTGGAGGGTGTTGAACGCCACGGTCTCGCCGGGGCGACCAAAGCTGTTACCCGCCGGAGCCGCCGGGGCCGCTGCTGCTGCAGCGCCAGCCGCGGGAGCAGCGGGAGCCGTTCCTTCCGCCACCCGCGGCACGGAGATGGGCTGACCGGAGGCTTGCTCAACGTCTTCGGCCTGAATCCGGCCATGGGGGCCGCTTCCGCGCACGGTGGCTAGGTCCACACCCATCTGGGAGGCCAACTTCTTCGCCCTGGGGCTGGCCACGATGCGGCCGTCATTCACCACCGGTGCCGACGGTGCTGGAGCAGCAACAGGTGCCGGAGCCGGCGCAGGGGTTGGAGCTGGGGCCTGGACCGCCGCTGGTGTTGGAGCCGGAGCCGGTGCAGGCGCGGGAGCTGCAGCCGCCGCAGGAGCGCTGGGGGCCTTGGCCTGCGCGTCGGCGATCTCAGCTTCGGTTTCAACAATCAGACCGATGGTTTCGCCCACCGGTGCCGTGCTGCCAGCAGGCATCAACACCGCAGCCAGGTAGCCGTCCTGGAATGACTCAACGTCCATGTCCGCTTTGTCGGACTCAACGACAAGAACCGACTCCCCCCGAGCCACCTTGTCTCCGGGCTGTTTCAGCCACTCCACGATCTTCCCCTCCGTCATGGTGGAGCTGAGGGCAGGCATGAAGATGTCTGTGGTCGCCAAAACCGTCTCCGGGAGGGCAGATCAGGGGAGTTTACGAGTCAGCAGAGGCCAGCCGATCAGGCTTCCTCAATCGACTGCACAACGCCATCCTTCACAACGATGGCCACCTGCATCTTCTGCACCAGGTTGTCGCCGACCTTCAGCTCACAGCTGCTCTCCAGCTGACCCTGCTCAACGATCTGGTCCATCTCCAGCTCACGCACCTGGGCCTGCTGCTGAAGCAGGTTGCGCTTCTGCTCCTCCAGCTCGGCGCGCTTGGCCGCCACCTGCTGTTGAATCTGCGCCACCTGATCCTGCACGCGGGGATCAAGGGGGTTGGCGCTCTGACGACGCACCTGGTCCACCACGTCCTGACCTTCCTGTTCCAGCTGAGCCAGCTGTTGGTCAGCGGTGGCAATGCCATTGCTGAGCTCGCGCTCTGCTTCTTCTTTCCAGGTGGGCGTCACGACGGCGCGGACGGTGATCGGACGCTTGATCGTCAGGGAGGTGCCGTCGGACATGGGTTCTTGGGAGACGGCCAAAGCGTGTCAGCCCTTTCACGTGGGGTCAATCACCGGACAACCGACCACCCCCCAAGCCTCGTCAGGCGCGGTCAACGTCCGTAAAGGCCATCGATCAAATGCTGATCGCGGCTGGTGATGCGATCACGGCGCTGCTTCAGGGTCTGGGTCAACAGACCGTTCTCAATGCTGAAGGGATCCACAAGCACCACCCCGGCCAGCCGTTCATCACCCCGGGAACCCGACCGCTGCTTGAGCAAGCGGTTGCATTCGCGCATCAACAAACGAAGCAGGGCCGGATCACCGGGTTGGCCGCCCAGATCCTGCGCCACGCTCACGCCGGCTTCAGCCGCCCAGGCCACGATCGCCTCAGCACGGGGAACGATCAAGCCACCGAGCTGGCGTTCGTCCTGACCCACCAGCATCACCTGCTCGATCAGGGGGCTGGCCACCAGTGCCTCTTCCAGGGGGCCGGGCTCGATGTTCTCGCCACTGCTCAACACAATCGTGTCTTTGGCCCGGCCGGTTAGGGCCACCGAACCATCCGGCAGCAGGATGCCGAGATCGCCGGTGTCAAACCATCCCGCGGCATCCAGAACCTTGGCGCTGGCCTCAGGTTTGCCGAGGTAGCCCACCATCACCTGGGGGCCCCGCACCATCACCCGCCCCCGTTGCCGGAAGCCCAGGGGCTGGCCGTTGTCGGGATCGACGATCCGGAATTCGGTCTGGGGCATCGGCAGCCCGGAGCTGCCGCGGATGTTGCGCCAGGGCCTGCGGCAACTCACCACAGGGCTGGTTTCGGTGAGGCCGTAGCCCACCAGCAGCTCAATCCCCACGGCTTCAAAAAAGGCATCGATGTGGGGCGCGATGGCACCGCCACCACTGATCGGATAGGCGAGCTGACCGCCACTGAGCTGGCGACGCAGCTTCGGCCAGATCAAGGTCGACGCCAGGGCATGCAGGGGCCAGCGCAGGGCAGCGGAGCCGCAGGCACGCAGCCGGCCGGAGGCTGACACCGGTTCCAGCAGGAGGTTGCGCGCCGTTCGCACGGCTTTGCGCTGGGCAGCGCTGTTGGCCAATGCCGCCCGCAGCAGGCGCTGCCGGGAGGGGGGGAAGGTCTTGAGCACATCCTCAAATCCAGCCTGAACCGCCTCCCACAGCCGCGGCACGGTGGCCATCGCGATCGGCCGGACCCGCGGCAGATCCTTCTTCAGTTGCTTGATGGTTGTGTAGGTCTGCGTGCAGGCGCAGGAGAGGAAGAAGTAGCTGGCACTGCGCTCGTAGGCATGCCAGATGGGCAACACACTCAGCACAGGAGCACCGGGCTCGGGATAGGCCACACAGGCCAGTGAGCTCATCTGATGCAGCAGGTTGGCGTGGGTCAACGGGACCCCTTTGGGTTGGCCGGTCGTGCCCGAGGTGTACAGAACAGTGGCAACGGCGTCTCGCCCCCCCGCCGGGCCAACGGGATCGAGGCCGGCCCCTGACGCCAGAAACGCCTCCCAGCCCATGGCGCCCTCGGCAGGCTCCCCTTCCAGCTGAAGCACAAAACGCAGCTGAGCCCGCTGGTCTGGGGGAAGGGCCAGACGACGCCACACCTCAGCGTTCTGCACCACCAGGGCCGTTGCCTGGCAATCCGAAAGGATGTAGCGCAGCTCCTCCACTGGGGCCGAGGCACCGCGCACGGCATCAGCGGCACCGGCACGCATCAGGCCCTGATCCGCCACCAGCCAGCGGGGGCTGTTCTCAGCAAACAGAGCCACCACATCGCCATCGTTCACGCCATGGCGCCGAAAGGCGGCGGCAGCGGTGGCGATGCGCTCCGCCAGTTCGCCGAAATTGAAGCGTTCGGGATGCGCCGCATGGGGCGCATCGACGGCGGCAATCAGCCCATGGCGGTCGGCGAGCCAGGGCCACACCGCATCGACCCTCGGCAACCTCTGAACATGGGCATGACGCTGCAAAGCGTCCGTTTCACGGGTTGTCGGGCTCCAGCTGGCCGTCATCCGAGGCAGGGGTTCAAACAGCTCAGGTCTATCTCGCTTCCTCCTCCCAGACCAGACCGAAACGATGGGCCAGGGCTTGCCGAAGCAACGGCTGCACCTCAGCCGACGTCAGCCCTGGCAACCAGTCCGCAAGCCGCCCGACCTCACGACCGGTGAGCCCACAGGGGGTGACCTGCTCAAACCCCTGCATCGAACAATCAACGTTCAGAGCCAGGCCGTGCTGGGTAATCCAGCGGCGACAGCCCACACCGATGGCGGCGACCTTGCGGTTGTCCAACCAGAGGCCGGTCAACCCCGGCAGACGCTGACCCTCCAGGCCCAACTCCGCCAGAACATCCAGAACGACTTGTTCCAGCTGGCGCAGATACCAGTGCAAATCGGGCGTGCGGCGCTGAAGGTCCAACACCGGGTAGGCCACCAGTTGGCCGGGCAGGTGATGGGTCACCTCCCCGCCCCGATCGATCCGGTACAGGGGTGCCGGTGGCTGAGAAGGATCGAAATGCAGGTGCTCCTCGCTGGCACCACGGCCGAGGGTGTAGCAGGTCTGGTGCTGCAGGATCCAGACCGCCTCCGGAGCCGATGGATCAGCCAGCAGGCTGCTCTGCCAGCGCTGTTGCGCCGACCAGGCGGCATCGAATCGAACCGGATCACCGGGCTCGAAAAGAAATGCACGCTGGGGGTGGGCCGAATCGTGCGCCGTATCTAGCTTGCCGATAACAACCGGCACAGGAGCGAGCCATGAAGTTGCTGATCCATGGTCGCAACCTCGAGATCACTCCGGCGTTGCGGGATTACACCCAAACCAAGTTGGAGCGGGCCACATCGCACTTCGGTGATGCTGTTCGCGAGGCCGACGTCCATCTCTCCGTGGCCCGCAATCCCCGTGTGCCGCAACAGACCGCCGAGGTGACGGTCTTTGCCAACGGCACGGTGATCCGCGCCCAGGAACGCAGTGAAAACCTGTACGCCAGCATCGATCTGGCCGCCGGGAAACTGGCCCGCCAACTGCGCCGCTGGAAGGAACGCCACAGCGATCACCATCACAGCCACGGCCACAGCGCCAGCCACACCCCCAGCACGGATGTGGTCAACGATGCATCCCCCGTTGAAGCCTCCCTTCTGCAAGGGCGTGAGGCGGAACTGCCGGATCCAGGTGTGCGACGAAAGTATTTCGCCATGCCGCCCATGGGCCTGGAGGAGGCACGCCGCCAATTGGATCTGATCGACCACGACTTCTACCTGTTCCGGGAGAAGGAGAGCGATCAGCTGCAGGTGATCTACCGACGCAACCATGGGGGGTATGGGGTGATTCAGGCTCGTGAGTGACCTCCCGGCCCGCCATGGCTGATCCAGCCCAAGAGCTCCCCGACCTACCCCCCCGGCTTGATCAGGCGATCCTCGACCCCCTGCTGACCCGGGACCAGCTCCAGGCCCTCTGTGATTCCGGAATGCAGGAGGGCGTGCGGGCCATCTGCACCACACCGCGTCAGCTGCCGCTGCTGCGGGAACGCATCGGGACCACCGACGCAGGCCCCCGACTTGTTGCCGCCATCGGCTTTCCCTTCGGAGCCATTCCCGCTGAGCTCAAGCTGGCGGAAGCGGAGTGGTGTGCCGCCCATGGCGCCCAGGAGCTCGATGTCGTGCCCGATTTCAGCGCCTTGGCCAATGGCGATTCAGGCGCGTTTGCCGAGGAACTCGCCGCCCTCTGCGAGCTGGGGCTTCCCGTGCGGGCCGTCCTGGACATGGCCCGTCTGGAGAGCGAACAGCTGGAACTGGCCGTGGAGGCCGCCATTGATGCTGGCGCTGCGGGACTGCAGACCAGCAACGGCTTTGGCCCGGCCTGTCATGCCGATCAGATCCTTGCGTTGAAACAGCTGATCCGCAAACGCTGCGCCATCAAGGCAGCCGGGGGGATCCATAGCCTCAGCCACGCAGGAGACCTGCTGTTGGCGGGGGCCGATCTGCTGGGCACCAGCAGCGCGCCGGCTCTTCTGCAGGCCCAGCGCCGCCCCGCGGCCTGAATGGCAGAACGACGCCTCACCGGACTCGCCCTCAAGGTGGGCCCCCTCGGCGAGCACGACCGCCTGTTGAGCCTGCTCAGTAATGCGGAGGGGGTCAGTCGCTTCGCCGTTCCCGGAGCACGCCGTCCAAGGAGCAGTCTGGCCGCCGCGGCCCCCCTCACCCTGCTGGAACTGCAGGTGGGGGGCCGCAGCGGCCTGGCCCGAGTGCGACAACTGCGGGTGCTACGCAGTTTTTCCGGCCTCGGGCAACAGCTGGAAACCCTGGCTGCAGCGCAGGCACTTTGTGATCTGTGCCTCCAACTGGCGGCCGAAGACCCCGTGGAGGGGCTGCTGGACACAATGCAGCTGCACCTGGAACGCCTGGAGGAGCACCGAGCCGACCCGGAGTTGGTGCTGGCCGGCACGGTCCAGGCCTGCATCCATCTGCTCACCCTGGGCGGTTATGGACTGCCGTTGCAGACCTGCTGCATCACGGGCGATCCCCTGGAGCCACCGCTTGGCCAGTGGGACTGGCGCTGCAGCCTGCTGCCGCAGGACGGTTTTGCGATCGATGAGCAGCCTGGGGCAGCGATCCAGCTGAATCCCTCCGAACTGGCCCTGCTCCAGCGACTGACCCGGGCCGAACTACCGCGTCGCCGGGACGGTGAGCTGATGGGCCCCCCAGCCGTGTGGCGCCGGCTGCTGCGGGTGGTTGAGATCTGGAGCCGGACGCATCTGAACCGACCCAGCAAAGCCCTGGCCATGCTGCGAGAGACGCTCCTGGCAGGCGCGTGAGCCATCATGGCCGCGATGCAATTGCCCCTTGAGCGGACCGAGCCTCACCACCCCTGAACCCGCTCTGCCCACCGGCAGCAACCCGGAGGGAAAGCGTGGCTTGGAAGCCGTGCTGCGCCTCAAGGACTTCCGCAAACTCTGGCTGGGCCAGATCTTTTCCCAGCTGGCGGACAAGTTCTACATCGTGCTGATGGTCTTCCTGATCGATCAGCACCTGCTGCTGAAGGGGCAGGGAAGCGGCGTGCTGGCGGAGATGGCCTCGGATTACGGCCTCGACATCAGCACACGCACCCAGGTGATCACCCTGCTGGCCACAGGCATCTTTGTGGCCAACACCATCCCGGCCATGCTGCTGGGAACGGTGGCTGGGGTCTGGGCTGACCGCTGGCCCAAGCGTCGGGTGATGGTGGCCAGCAACGCCATCCGAGCCCTGTTGGTGGTGTTCGCACCGCTCTGTCTGCTGCCGGGGCCCGTCTGGCTTGGTCTGCCCTGGGGCTACTGGGGGCTGGTGGGCATGACCTTCCTGGAGTCGATCCTGACCCAGTTTTTCGCCCCCTCGGAACAGGCCACGATTCCTGTGGTGGTACCGGGAGAACACCTGTTGGCGGCCAACTCCCTCTACCAAGCCACCAGCATGGGGGCGACGATCCTGGGCTTCGCGCTGGGGGAACCGATTCTTCGTGCCCTGCACAGCAGCCTGGCGATCATCGGCATCGATGGCGGCGAGTTTCTGCTGCTTCCTCTCTGTTACGGCCTTGCGGCCCTCAGCCTGTCGCGCCTGAAGCTGCAGGAAGCCCCCAAGCCCCCCTCAACTACATCGGTGTGGACGGAGATCGGCGAAGGATTGCAGGTGCTGCGCCGGGTGCCATCGGTGCGCGGCGCCATGATTCATCTGGTGCTGCTCTACAGCCTGTTGGCAGCGCTTTACGTGTTGGCGCTCCAGCTGGCTGCCCTGATCGAGAACCTGGGGCCCTCAGGCTTTGGTGCCCTGCTGGCCATGAGTGGACTGGGCATGGCGATCGGAGCCGTGGTGATCGCCCAGCTGGGCCATCGGTTCAGCCGCCGCCGGCTCACGGCAGCAGGCCTGGGAACCATCACCTGGACCCTGGTGCTGCTCAGCCAGCTGCGGGGATCCCTGGCCTTCACCCTGAGCCTCTGCGGAATCCTGGGCATCGGCGCAGCTCTGGTGGCGATCCCAGCGCAGACCACGATTCAGGAAGAAACCCCCGAAACCGAGCGCGGCAGGGTGTTCGGACTGCAGAACAACCTGATCAACATCGCCCTGAGTCTGCCGCTGGTGCTGGCGGGCACCTTGGTGAGCAGCATTGGTCTTCAACCGGTGCTGTGGCTGCTGGCGGGGTTGGCGCTGGTGGCGGCATTGATCGAAAGGCCGTGGCAACGCTGCTAATTTGCGTTTTCGCCTGAGGAGGCCCAACCCGCTTGGCGCAGATTGCGTGGCTCGGCAAGAAGTCTCCCTTCTGCGGGAATGTGTCCTACGGGATCAGCACCACAGAGGCCCTGCGCAAACGCGGGCATCAGGTGCACTTCATCCATTTCGATAACCCGCGCAGCCCGGAGCGCGACAACACATCGCTGCTGGCCAACGACCCGGACGTCAGCCTGCCCTATCTGGTCAAATCGCAGGTCTACACGATCCCTTCCCCCGGAGCGCAGCGGGAGCTGAGGGAATCCCTAGAGCGGCTGCAGCCCGATCTCGTGCACGCCAGCCTCACCCTTTCGCCCCTGGATTTCCGTCTGCCGGAGCTCTGTCAGCAGCTGGGCGTGCCCCTGGTAGCCACCTTTCATCCCCCCTTCGATGCAGGCCTGCGAAACCTGACGGCGGGCACCCAACAGCTCACATACCAGCTGTATGCACCGGCCCTGGCCCGCTACGACCGGGTGATCGTGTTTTCACAGCTGCAGGCGGATTTTCTTGAGCGCCTCGGCGTTCCAGCCGATCGTCTGACGGTGATTCCCAATGGTGTGGACACCGACCGCTGGTGCCCCACCAGCCCCGGCACCCTTTCGCTGATGCATCAGCAGGTGCGGCAACGGCTGGGCCGAGAACGGATCGTGCTCTACATGGGGCGCCTGGCGACGGAGAAAAACGTTGAAGCCCTGCTGCGGGCCTGGCGTCTGGTCTCACCGGAGGGCTGCCGTTTGGTGATCGTCGGCGACGGGCCGCTGCGCAACAGCCTGATGAACCAGTTCAACGACGATCGGATCCTCTGGTGGGGCCACGAGCCAGACCTGGACACCCGGGTTGCACTGCTCCAGTGCGCTGAGGTCTTCATCCTGCCGAGCCTTGTGGAGGGCCTGTCGCTGGCCTTGCTGGAGGCGATGGCCAGCGGAACAGCATGCGTTGCCACCGATGCCGGTGCCGATGGCGAGGTGCTCGAGCAAGGGGCGGGAATCGTGCTGAGCACCCAGGGCGTCACCACCCAGTTGCGCACGCTGCTGCCGGTGCTCAGGGACCAGCCGGTGCTGACGGCGGAACTGGGCCGCAAAGCCCGCCTCCGCGCCTTGGAGCGCTACACGATTTCCAGCAACATCGACGCCCTCGAACAGCTCTACGCCGACCTGATGCAAACCAGCACGGTCGCCGCCTGAGCCAGGCCATCAGCGCCAGTCCAAGCCAGGAACCCAGCCCACAATCGCCGGGGTGACAGCGGCGTATTGGCCGTAATCCGGATGCAGCGCCCGTAACCCCTGCTCCTCGAAGCGGGCTTTGCCCCGCAGCACGGCCGCCAGGCTGACCAACAGCAACAGATGCAGCGGGCTGCCTGTGGCCAACACCACGCCTGCGGAACACAGCAGCACCGACCGGTACAAGGGATGCCGGCAGGTGGCATATGTGCCTGTGGCGATCAACTGATTCGCCGGCTTGGGCGCCGGCAGCGGCGAAAGACTGGCCCCGAGACAGCGAAACGCCTCAAGGGCCCGAAACAGGCCAAAAGCCAACAGCAGCAGGCCCAGCCCAAACAAGGGTTTAGGCCAAATCGCCACACCGAAGTTGGCCGGAGCAGGCCAGACCGGCAGCAGATGGGCCGTGATCAGCAGCAGCTGGGCCAGCAGCCACCACTCACCGCGGCGGTTGTCCAACCAGCCGCCCCAACTGAAGCCCCAATCGGAAAACATTCAGTCGCTGACCACCAATGTTCGGACGTTACGGCGCTGCACCAGACCCGCCAGGGTCTGCATGTCGTCCCAGCGAATCAAGCCCACACAGCCGAGCGTGCCGCTGTTGGCGTTGCGGTTGGCACTGGGGTCGAGATGAATGCCCAGATGGCCTCGCCCCGTGGGGAAGTGCGGTTCTATCCCGATCCAGATCGGCCCGAGCTCCCGTGGATCCGCGGGACCCAGGGGCTCCACCGGCCCAAGGCTGTAGCGACCGGCGGGAAGCGGCGCGCGGGTGCCGGAGCGATGGCGATCGGCGTTCTGACGGTGGGCCCGACCGCTGACGGCATCGAAGTGCTGCACGGGCTGACCTGGGGTTTCCAGACGCAGACTCCAGATGGGATCGCCCGTGCGCGGGAGCGATCGCGTGGTGCGGTTCAGCACCAAGACCGACTCGTTGGCGGAGGTGGAGATGGATGGCGACGTGGTGGGGAGCCTGGAGGCAGAGGCCAGATCCATCTCAGCGGCAGAACAGGGCACGACCAACAGCGCCAGCAGATTCAACGCGAGACACGATCGAACGACCACAGCAGCCAGGCAAACAGGCCGGAACCCTATGGGCGGTTTTTATTCGCCGAGGAAATAAAAGCCAGCGCTCTCGCTGTCCCCTTCTGAGACCCAGCTCGAGAAAAGGTTCAGAGTTCGTTTTCGGCCAGCTGAAGCGCTTCAGCCTCCTTGGTTGGATCCAGGGCGCAGCTGTCATCCAGCAGGCGCTGCAGGCGAGGACTGACGGCAACCACCAGGGGATTGGTCAGCACGCGCCGGCTGATGCCCAACTCCTCGAGCGAAATCGCCAGGGCTTGGCTGGCCTGGCCACGCGGAAGACGCCCCTTCTCCACCTGGCAGTCGCTGCTGGCCTTGGCCATGGCGGCATAGCCGCGAATGCGGCGGGCCAGCACCACCACGGCAACCCGGCGCTGAACCTCGGGTGCCAAGGGAGCCTCCTCAGCAGCAACAGGGATGGGTGTTCCCATGGGCAGGCCCACCAGAAGCGCAGCAAAGGTGCGGAGGAGACGCATCAAGGTGTCTGGAACGCCCTCTCAGTCAAGCCTGGGAAATCGCTGGGCGATGCTGCTGCCGGTGTACTGCGCCACCCAGCCCTCGGGGTTGTTGAACCAACGCACAGCACAGAACCGGGGCTGAGAACCCATGTCAAACCAATGACGGGTCCCTGCTGGGACCCGCATCAGGTCGCCCCGTTCGCACAGCACGCTGAGCACCTCGGAACCGATGTGCAGCACAAACAAGCCGCACCCTTCCACAAAAAAGCGCACTTCGTCTTCGGCATGGGTGTGCTCCTCAAGGAACTTGCAGCGCAGGGGCTCGCGATCGGGATGATCCGGCGTCATTCGAATCGCGTCGACCGTGACGTAACCACCATCGCGTTGAACCCGAGCGATGGCATCGGCATAGGCCTGGAGGATGGTGGCCTGGTCGGCCCCCTCCGGCAGACCCTGCTCCGCCGGCCATTGCTCAAAGCCGATGCCCCTGCGGCTGAGCTCCGACTGAATCACCGCCGGATCGTTGCTCTCGAGCTGGGGCACAAGTCCATCTGGAGCATTGGCTGCAGTTTCGTCTGGAAAGATGCTGAGACCACTCATCGTCTGGACCCCGGGCGCATCGACTGCTGACCATCATCGATCCCACCAGGACAGGGGGTCTCACGCTGGTGGGAGTCGGCCCCGGCGATCCTTCCCTGCTCACCCTGGCCGCCGTTGAAGCCATCCGTCAGGCCGAGGTGGTGGCTTATCCGGTCGGACGCCTGGGGTCCGACAGCATGGCCGCCCAAATTGCGGCCGCCTGGATCCGCAGCGACCATCAGCGGCTGCCGTTGCTGTTCCCGATGGTGGAAGCCGCCGAACCGCGTCGCACCGCCTGGGGGGCGGCGGCGCAGGAGCTGCAGCAGGCCATCCGTTCTGGCCAGCAGGTGGCACTGCTGTGTGAGGGAGATGCGTCGCTGTTTGCGAGTTGCAGCTACGTGCTGCTGGCCCTTCGTCAGGCGTGGCCCGACTGTCCCATCAACGTGATCCCCGGCATCACCTCCTGCTCAGCAGCCGCGGCTGCCGGCCTCTGGCCCCTCGCTCTGCAGCAAGACCAACTGCTGTTGCGCCCCTGCCCAGACTCGCCCGAGGAGCTGGAGCGGGTGCTGGACACCGCCGCAGCGACGGGGCAAGTTCTGGCCCTGCTGAAGCTGGGTCGGCGCTGGAGTTGGGTGCAACCCCTGCTAAAGCAACGCGGTTTGCTGCAGCAAGCACTGTTTGCCGAACGGGTCGGCTGGCCCGACCAGCAGATCTTCTGCGCGGATGCCGTAGCGGCCGAACCCCGCCCCTACTTCTCGCTGCTGTTGATCCGTCAGGGATGGCCGGAGGTGCTGCCCTAGGCGAGTTCTCGGCTGCGTTCCGCAGCAGCAACAACCGCTTCGATCAAGGCGGAGCGAAGACCGATGCGTTCCAGCGCGCGGACGCCGGCGATGGTGGTGCCCCCAGGGGAGGTGACCATGTCCTTGAGCTGGGCAGGGTGCAGATCGCGACGGTCCAGCAGCTCAGCCGTTCCAGCCAGGGTGCGGTGGCTCAGCCGCAGGGCCAGGTCTCTGGGAAGACCGGCGGCAACAGCCCCATCAGCCATGGCTTCCGCCACCAGGGCCACAAAGGCAGGGCCCGATGAGGTGAGGGCCAGAAAGGCATCGAGCTTGGCTTCCGCCAACTCCAGCACTTCGCCCACATCGGCGAACAGCTGCCGCACCTGATCCCGTTGCCCTGGGTCAATCCCCTCCCCCCATGCCAGAGCCGTCAAACCGGCGCCCACCAGCGCAGGAGTATTGGGCACAGCCCTCACACAGCGATGACCGGGAAACAAATGCTGCAATCGCGCCAGAGACACCCCCGCCAACACAGAGATCAGCAGCGGCTCCCCCACAACCGGTCCTGAAGCCGCAGCGACAGCATCCAGTTGCTGTGGCTTCACCGAAAGCAGCTGCACCGGCGCCGTCCAAACCTGCTGTGCTGAAGGATCGTCAGCGGCAACCAATCCGATGCCAGCCGGCAAGGCCCCACGCCGTTGCTCAAGAGAGCCAGACCCTCCAACCACAGCCAACAGCTGGTCGGCCGGAATCCGCCCACGCTCCAAAAGAGGAAGCACAAGGGCCTGAGCCATGCGGCCCAGGCCGATCACACCGAAAGCAGGCTGCACGGGAAGCTTCAGAGAGCGGCTGCTCCCCAGGCGGGCGAGGGGGCGCTGGCGGATTCATCAACATCGGCCACATCGGCCTCACGGCTCACCACCGTTGGAGCCGAGGCTTCGTCATGACCGGTGTTGGTAACGGTGACGCAGCTGGGGGCGAACAGGAAGATGCTCTCGCCGACACGTTCCTGGTGACCATCGATCGCGAAGGTGCCACCGGCTACGAAGTCAACGGCACGCTGGGCCTGGTCGGGCTCCATCATCGTGAGGTTGAGGATGACGGTCTTGCGCTCCCGCAGGGCCTGAATGGCCCGAGGCATTTCATCGAAGCTGCGGGGTTCCATCACATTCACCTCAGCAGCAGCATTGCTGATGCCGGGCATGCCGATCACATTGGATCCCGGCAGATCACCACCGAGATCAAACGGGTTGGAATCTCCAATGGTGGCCAACGCCCCTCCGTCAGCCTGCAGGGCGCGCTGATCCTGGTCGTCTTGCTCGTCGTCGTAGGCGAAATCATCCAATTCGCCATCGAGATAGTCATCGCCAGCGACGACGGCACGGAGACGGGAGATCAGCGACACCTTGGGATTCCTCTCGGTCTGAATGTGGTTCGAAAACCATGTCCCTGGATACCGTTTTCGCTGCGGCGGGGCAAGTCAATTCGCAGCGTCTGTTGACACCAATCTCGGGCCGAACAAGGCCGAACCGATCCTGAGCCAGGTGCTGCCCGCTTCAGCAGCCTCTTTCCAGTCCGTGCTCATCCCCATCGAGCACTCCGCCAAGGCGAGCTGATCGGCCAAAGCTCGGCAGTCGGAAAACAACGCCTTGCGCTGCTCTGCGGCCATGGCGAGCGGCGCCATGGTCATCAGGCCCGAGATCCGCAACCCCGGCAGAGCCTGCAGGTCTGACCAAATGGCACCGAGCTCATCAGCCGACAGTCCCCCTTTGCTGGGATCGGGCCGCAGTTTCACCTGCAGCAGCACTTCAGGCTGACGGCCCTCCTCCACGGCGATGCGCGACACCCGTTCGGCCAGGGACAGGGAATCCACGGAGTGAATGACATCGAAGGCCTTCACCACCGGCCGCACCTTGTTGCTTTGCAGGCGACCGATGAAATGCCAGCGCAGGTTCAGATCGATCAACTCCTCCTGCTTCGGCAGAGCCTCCTGAACGCGGCTCTCCCCGAAATCACACTGACCCAGCTCTGCCACGCAACGCACGGACGCGGCTGGGTGCCCCTTGCTGACGGCCAGAAGCCTGGATGATGAGGGGCGGACTGCCTGGAGCGCCTGCCAACGCGCAGCGAAGGAATCGGTCAAGGGTTCAGATGAACGTCTGATCGAACAGCTGACTCCAGGACTCCAGGTCGTCCGAGCCATCACGACGGCAACGGCCCAGATGCACCTCAGCGTGGTGACGCGCATCCCCGTAGGGAATCACTTCGAACTGGGCGCCACGGGGCTGCAGGGTGACCAGGAAGAACATGCGCTGGGCATACAGCGTGGCGTAGACGTCACGGCCCTCACCAGCCGGAGCAACCCGATAGAGCATCCCGAAGGTGGGGTGATTCAGATATCGCTCGGACGCCATGCCGTGATCGGATGTCATAGAGCACCGTACTGACCGCGGAGCCCAATCACCAAGACAAGAACGAGCATCGCCAGTCCATTCAGCAGGGGAGCCGCCCGATCAGGCGGCATGCGGAAGTACGACGGACCGAGAATTCGGCCGCCACGGGCGACCAGAGCATCGGCCCCCTGCTCAGCCCTGAGAAGGATGTTGGCCAGCAGCCGCTCCCCGACGGCCAACACCAGGCCGAAACCCGCCTTGAATCCCAGCTGACGGAGGTTGACAGCGCGGCTGGCGAGAGAGCGCAGCAGATTCTGGAGCTCCTCCTGCACCAGAGGCAGAAAGCGAAGTGCCAGCAGCAATTGAAACCCCAGTCGCTCCACAGGACACCCGAGCCACTTCAAAGGAGCAAGGCACCAGCTGAGGGCCCAGACCAGATCCTCTGGGGGGGTCGTTATCAGCATCAGATTGACGCTATGAATCACGGTGAAGATCAGGGTCGACGTGCGCAGCCCCAGCAGCGCCGAGGCCCGATCCACCACCAGCGGCCCCAGCTGGAGACCGCCCAACTGCAGGGGGCCGAGGCGCAGCAGATCCCAGGAAGGGCCCTGCATCTCGAGCCCCGAAAGCTCAGCCGGACTGCGCAGCGGGAAGGCTGCAGGAGGATCCACCGCCGGCAACAACATCGACAAGAGGCCCACCACAACGGCCAAGGCCGTCAGCAGCAGCACAGACCGCCACCACAGCGAGCGAGCCAGTCCACTGCCGAGGGTGATCAGCACCAGAGCCACCACCAGGCCAACGCGCCAGAGGGGCCCCGCCAGAACAGGCGTGAGCAGAAAGACAAGGGACCAGGCCAGCTTCAGGCGAGGGTCCAGGCGCCGGAGCCAACCCGTGGAGCCGTCGACGTACTGGCCCATGGGGACCTGGCGCAACCAGTCCATGACTCAGCCTTTGCGACTCTGCTGACGGGCCAGGTCGCGTTCGGCATCGCGCTGTTGCTTGCCGCGCCAGAACAGGCGCAACGGGCTGCCATCGAAGCCCAGGCCCTCGCGGATCTGCCGCTCCACATAGCGCCGGTAGGTCTCACCGAACAATTTGGGGTCGTTGACGAACAGGGTGAAGCTGGGGGGCCGGCTGGCCACCTGGGTGCCGTAATACAGCTTTCCTTGGCGTCCACCGCGGGTGGTGGGGGGACTGCGCCAGCTCAGCGCTTCCTTGAGCACCTCGTTCACAACGGAGGTACTGACGCGGCGACGGTGCTGCTCAACCGCCAAGGCGGCCAAAGCAAAGATGCTCTCCACCCGCTGGCCCGTCAGCGCCGAGGTGAACAGCATCGGAGCCCAATCAAGGAAATAGAGCTTGGAGCGCAGCTCCTTTTCCATCGCCGTCATGGTGTGGCTGTCTTTTTCCACGGCGTCCCATTTGTTGACGACCACCACGCAGGCACGACCGTCCTCTTCAATGCGACCCGCCAGGCGCTGATCCTGCTCGGTCACCCCATCGAGGGCATCGATCACCAGAACACAGACATCACTGCGTTCAATGGCCTTGAAACTGCGGTTGATGCCGAAGAATTCCGGGCCGTAGTTGACGCTGCGACGCCTACGGATGCCTGCGGTATCGACCAGGCGCCAGGGGCGATTCTCACGAATGATGCTGGTGTCAATCGTGTCGCGGGTGGTGCCGCGGATCGGGCTGACAATCGCCCGCTGCTCTCCGCAGATGGCATTCAGCAGACTAGATTTACCGACATTCGGCCGTCCGATGATGGCCATCTGAATCGGCTCCTCCTCGTCACCCTCCTGATCCTTCGGGGGGAAAAAGGTGAGCACCTGATCCAGCAGTTCTCCGGTGCCGGCGCCGTGGATGGCCGAGATCGGATGGGGTTCACCCAGGCCAAGGCTCCAGAATTCGCCGGCCATCGCCAGGCCCTGTTCCGGCGACTCGCACTTGTTCACCGCCAGAAGCGTGGGACAGCGGTGACTGCGTAGAAATTCCGCGATGGACTCGTCAGCGGCCGTGAGCCCCTGCTGACCGTCCACGATCACCAGAGCCACACTGGCTTCCTCGAGCGCCAGAGCCGCCTGCTCCCGGATCTCCGGCAGAAACTCACTGTCGTCGTCGAACACCAGTCCACCGGTGTCGACGACCTTGAATTCCCGATCGCCCCAGTAGCCGTCCTGGTAGGTGCGATCACGCGTCACGCCAGGCTGATCGTGAACGATGGCTTCCCGGCTGCGGCACAGCCGGTTCACCAAGGTCGACTTACCGACATTGGGGCGTCCGATGATTGCGACGACAGGACGCGCCAAGAGTCTGCTCAGGCCAATCTTTCACCCTACAGAGAGGCCATGTACCAACTCCAGAACCGAAATTCTTCCGGAGCGAGACAAATGAGTCTCAATTGAGACAGCTAACGGGTTCAGCCTGATCCCCCGCCATGCTCGAGCTTGTCGCCAGCCTTGTGGTCGACCTCTCCGATCAACGCCTAACCGTCTACAACAGCGATCAGGAGGTGGTTCGCGTGATTCCGGTCAGCACCGGCAAGGCCTCCACACCAACCCCGATCTTCAACAGCAAGGTCTTTACGAAGTACCGATCCACCACGATGTACGGACGCACCTACACCGTTCCGGGGGTGCCGTTCACGATGTGCGTGAGTGCGAACGAGGCCATCTGCCTCCACGCCGCCCCCTGGCAGGAGAACGCCGGGCAACCCTTCGGCGTGCCCCGCAGCCATGGCTGTGTGCGCATGCCGATGAACCACGCCCGTTGGTTGTTCCACAACACCCCGAAAGGCACACCCATCACGATTCAGGCCTGAGTCCGGCCACCGGATCACTTCACCGGCAGATCGCCGGGGTGCCCCTGCACCGGATCGGCAGGAGGGGGAAGCTCAGGGCCCAAGGGCCCCTGCTCCGGCAGGGGCTCGCCCTGCTGGGCCAGCCAGGCCAACAGCCAGTTCACGGCAGTGGCTCGTCGGGTGCGGCGGGGGTACAACTCACCGATGCGGTAACCCGCGAAGTTGAGCTGTTGCTTGAGCAGCTGTTTGTGTTCCTTGGGAACCGAGCGGGTCAAACGAACCGACGCCAGACGCTCGGCGATCAACTCGGGAGCCTGGGGGAAGGCATCGGCCCATTCGGAGGGTGTGTCAGGACCGGCGCACCACCGCGGTTCAGCAGGCTGATAGCCCAGACGTTCCCAGATCCTTTCGCAGACAAAGCGATCGCTGCAGCGGTCCTCGAGGATCTGCAACAGCAACGAACGACTGAGCGGCCAGGGCATGTCGGTTGCGTTGTGCAGCATGGACCCATGATTGCTTCACCCCCCCTGCAGCTGCCCGGCAATGGCATCGCGCGTCAGCTGCGCTGCCGCGTGTTGCAATCGCCGCTGGCAGGGGTGAGCGATCGGGTGTTTCGCAGCCTGGTTCGACGCTGGGCGCCCGATGCCCTGCTGTTCACCGAAATGGTGAATGCCACCAGCCTCGAGATGGGGCATGGACTCTGCAAGGTGGAGTCGCTCGCCGAGGAATCCGGCCCCATCGGCGTGCAACTGTTCGATCATCGCCCCCAGGCCATGGCCGATGCAGCACGACGGGCCGAAGCCAGTGGCGCCTTTCTGATCGACATCAACATGGGCTGCCCGGTGCGGAAGATTGCCCGCAAAGGGGGCGGTTCCGGGTTGATCCGTGATCCCGGGCTGGCCATTCAGATCGTGGAAGCGGTGGCGGACGCGGTGGCCGTGCCTGTCACGGTGAAGACACGCCTGGGTTGGTGTGGCAGTGATGCCGATCCCGTGCACTGGTGCCAGCAATTGGAACAAGCCGGGGCACAACTGCTCACGCTGCATGGACGAGATCGGAAGAGCACACGTCTGAACTCCAGTCACACTTGAAGCTCGTATGCCGTCTTCTGCT
>ENA-OSEY01000873-OSEY01000873.1-marine-metagenome-genome-assembly--contig:-NODE-873-length-21340-cov-3.287918_pt1 | contig 21340 bp, 20 predicted proteins | sample MGYA00248465_ERZ534230 | MGnify/ENA primary metagenome ERZ534230 (study PRJEB26409, sample SAMN06344110) | marine metagenome | isolation source: Sea water from surface | place: Atlantic Ocean:Southern...
AGCATGTTTTTTCTTTAGCTCGGCAACATAATTTTCCAAAGGCATTTTAACCTCCTCAAATCGTGATCCCCCAAAACTTTTTATATTATTATGATATACTAAATAAATGTTGATGCAATAATTTTTAAAAATTTAAACCATAACCATTTCTTAAGATATTATGAATTTCAGAAGTATACTGTTTTTTTTGACCTATTTTTTTTTCATCTTTGTATAAAAAAAGAGGATTCAAAAGTTTTGTATCTCCTTTAGCTGATTTTCTTGCTCTAATTATTATTCGAGATGCACTTTTGGAATTAGAGCTAACAATGGGTAGAATTTTTATATCACCAGCTCCATTTTTTAAAATCGATAAAATCTCAGATATTCTAGCAGGCCTGTGAATTAATGTTATATAACCATATGGTTTGCAACGCTTCAAAGAAAAATTAAGCATCCTCTTTAATATTCCAGGATACTCAATATTAGCAATATCAAGTAATTTATTATCCGATATCTTATAATTATTAACTGGATAATATGGTGGATTAAAAAAAATCTGGTCAAAAATCTTCTTCTTTAAATTTTCATAAGTAAAGAAATCTCCTAATATTAAATTAGCATTTATTTTATTCCTCTTAGCATTTATTAATGAAAGAGCATGATATTCCTCCATAATTTCAATACCAGTAGCTTCAAGACCAGATATCCTATTCATTAAACAAAATAGAACAGTTCCAACACCAGCTCCAATTTCAAGAACTTTTTCTCCAGACTGTGCATTTACCGATGCTGCTAATAATACTGAGTCCAGACCAGCTCTAAAACCCTTAATCGGTTGAAATATGCTTAATTTACCATCTAAAAAAGAGTTCTCTGTTATATTCGGTAATTGACAATCCATAAGATGTATTAATAGTTTATTTTTTACACTTAATACATATTTATAATATGCTGTTTTTAAATTTCTTACAAAAAAATTTTTATAGTAAATAAATATGTCTTACTTATTTAGTTCTTATTATATAATAATAAACAAAGTTTAATGCTCATGAAATCTACTGATCCTATATCTCAACTCCAGAAGTTGCTTTTTAACAAGCTACAGTTAATGGACCAGCTATTTGCAAAAATGATGGAATCAGAAAATGCACCTAGGATACCTGAAATAACTAAACATATATTAGATTCAGGTGGTAAAAAATTAAGACCACTTTTATGTATAGCATCGGCAGAGGCACTAAACTATAAATCAAATAAACATATACTACTAGCTGCTACTATCGAATTTATTCATACTGCAACATTACTACATGATGACGTTGTTGATGAAAGCTTAACACGTAGAGGGAAAAAAACAGCAAACTTGCTTTGGGATAACAAGTCATCTATTTTAGTTGGCGATTTTTTATTTTCTAGGGCATTCCAATTAATGGTTTCAACAAATTCGTTGGAAGTATTAAAAGTTTTATCAAATACTGCTGCATTTATATCTGAAAGTGAGGTATTACAGCTTTCAAATATTAAAAATGTTAATATCGATTTACAAACTTATTTTAAAATAATTGAGGGGAAAACAGCTGCACTTTTTTCTGCTGCATGTGAAACAGGTGCAATGATATCTACGAACAATTTAAATCATATAAAAAATTTTAAATCATTTGGTAAATCAATCGGAATTTGTTTTCAACTAATCGACGATTATTTAGATTATACAGGTGAGACAAAAATAATGGGAAAATCAGTTGGTGATGATTTTTTTAACTCAAAATTAACCTATCCCATAATTTTAACTCTTAAAAAAAGTAATAAAGTTGATTCCGATAAAATAAAAACACTTTTCCTAAAATCAGACAAATCACAAAATGATCTTAGCTCTTTATTTGAAATATTAGATAGATATGATGCATTAAAAAATACAAAAAAAGAAGCAAAAAAGTGGTCAAAATTAGCTAGGTTATCACTTAAAGCGATTCCACAAAGTTCCATAAAAAATTTGTTAGAAGAAATATCTAATTATATCATTTCAAGAACATCATGAAAAAATCTTAGCAACTTTTATCCAGGCGTTAGGAAATTTGTTAAAAAGATGTTTTTTAGCTTTTTCAGCCTCATGTTTTTTTTCATATAATCCAAAGCAAGTTGATCCAGAACCAGACATTCTTGCAACAAGACACCCACTTGTTAAATTTAAACTATTAATCAAATCATTTATGGCAGGATAATTTTTTATAGCACTTTTTTCTAAATCATTCCGCGTCGATTTCAAAAATTTTATTAAAATATTTTTTTCGTTTAATCTAGGAACATTAACTAAACCCGAGAATTCATTTTGTGTGACACTCTGAAATACAGTACTTGTTGGTACTCTATCACCGTTATTTAATAATACTATCCAAAGAGAATCTGGAGAAACTACAAATGAGTTTTTTTCTCCTATACCTTGCATTCTTTGTAAGCGCCAATCCATACATACTGGTATGTCTGCACCGAGTAAAACTAACTCATTAATAGGAGGTAATGGAACATTCCAAAGTTTTGATAACAATTTTAAAGTGACAGCAGCATTTGAAGAACCTCCTCCTAAACCTGCAGAAATAGGAGTATCTTTTATTAAATGAATGTCAGCACCCATTTTTCTATTTTTTAATAATTTAATGGCTTTTAAAATTAGATTTTCTTTTTCATTTAATTCTTTTTTAGATTTTCCAGTGATTTTTAGATTAATACTGTTAGATGGAGAAACTAAAATTTCGTCACCTATTTCAGGAAAAGCAACTAAACTATCTAGATTGTGATATCCGTCAGCTCTTTTACCTATGATATGCAAATAAAGATTTACTTTAACTCGGGAAAGAGCCTGTAATTTTACACTATGCATTTATGATCGTTTAACTCTTTTATTGTAATCCCAACTTAATTTTTTTTTCAATTTCAAATTTTAGTTCTGGTTTTGGATTGAAAATTAGCGCCTTTTTCCACTGGAAATATGCTTCCCTTTTCCTACCAATTTTCCATAAAATATCTCCTAAGTGATCATTTACTATTGGATCTTCAGGTTCTAACTCGATTGCTTTTTCCATTGGTTCTATCGCTTCAGAATATCTACCTAATTGGTATAATCCCCATGCTAATGAGTCTATGATATATCCACTTTGTGGACTTATTTTTACTGCTTTTCTAATCATCTCTAAGGCTTCATCTAAATTTTCCTTTTGTTCAATTAACATATAACCCAAGTAATTTAGTACTTGTGGCTGATCTGGCATCAAAGAAAGCGCTTGCCTTAAATCTTGTTTAGATCTCTCATAATTTTTTAATTGTTCGAGTGCTATTCCTCTGAAAAAATAGAGCAACCATAAGTTTTGGTTATCAAATTCAGAATTTTGAGCTAAGTATATTCCTCTTGAATAAGCTTCTTCCGCTAATTCAAATTTTTCATTATATCGGTAGACATTTCCTAAAAGTTCGTAAATTTCAAAAGTATTATTTTGAGTTTTAATCAGTTCATTTAAAATGTTTATTGCCTCTATCTCAAATGAATTTTCATTGGCTGATTCAGCTAAAATTAACCTTGATTCAATATAAAAAATATCTTCTTTTGAAATAGTAAGTAAAATTTCTTTAGATTCTTTGAATAACTCCGCTTCATTTAGTGCTTTTGCTAATTCAAGTTTAAATCTAGGATTATTTTTACTTAAAAAATATGCTAATTGACAATAAAAAATTTCAACAAGTTTTTGATTTATTTGCCTACTCTCCCCTTGTGCAAAGAGAAGTAGTGTATCAGATATTCCATTTTTTTCATTCTTAAAAATCTGATAATGGTATAGATTATCATTCTTAACTTTTCGATACAACTCCTTTAATGTGACATCATTTAAAAAATTTCTTATGGATTTCTTTAATGTTTCTTGAACTTTAAAACTTTCTCCACTCATTACCATAATTTCAGATTTAAATATTTCAAAATTTTTACCTAATAATTTAAAATTGTTGTTATTTTTATTTATAATTTTTAAAGCTTCTTCATTTTTAGAAAATTTTGAATAAGCAATAGCTGAGTAATATGCTCCAAGATCAAAATTTAAGTCAGTATCACTTAGCTTTTTAAATTCATATAATGAATCCTCTAGTTTACCTTTTTTTAAATTCATCCAACCTCTTATTGAGGCAACTAAAACTGGGGGTAGATCTTTTTCAAACAAATTAACCAGAGAAATACTTTCATTAATTTTTTCTTTACTAATATTTTCAATTATCATTACTAAACCAAGTGCGGGCGATCTTATATCTAAATCAAACATTTTTTTTGACAATTTAAATGAAGCATTGAAGTTGCCAGAAGCAACTAAATATAAAAGAGCATCATTATAAAAGGCAGGATCATCAATACCACTTTCTAGGATTTTTAGATTAAAGTCCGCAGATTTTTGGAAGTCATTTATTGATGATGAATATTTTGAAGCAAGTATTGATCCAGAAATAGAATTACCACTTAATGGAGAAACTGTACTGATTAAAAGTATTATTAATAAAAAAAAATAATTGACTATCTGACGAATACTAATCATTTGAATACTTGATTATGATTTTAGTTACATAGTAGAGTAGTTTGGTCCTTCTCCACCTTGTGGAGTTTTCCATGTTATATTTTGACTTGGATCTTTGATATCACATGTTTTACAATGTACGCAATTTTGATAATTTATTTGAAATCTAGGTTCAGATTGTTCTTTGTCAGTTAATATTTCATAAACCCCTGCAGGACAGTATCTTTGAGCTGGTTCATTAAAATTTGGTAAATTAAATTTGGTAGGAATTGTCTTATCATTTAGTTTTAAATGACATTCTTGACCATCACTATGTGAGGTTCCAGAAAAACTTACACTATCTAGACGTTCAAAACTTATTTTACCATCTGCTTTTGGATAATTAATAATTTTAGCTTTTGAAGCTAGATCTAGACTACTATGATCTGGATATTTATGCTTCAAAGTTCCAAACAAGTTTTTTCCAATTATATTTGCACACCACATATCAATTGCACCTAGTATGATACCTAGGAAAAGACCTAACCTAGACCATAATGGTTTAACATTTTTAACAGGATTAAGATCTTTAAAAACATATCCATTTACAATCTTTTTTTCATACTCTTCTAGTGAATCGCTAGACCGCCCATTACTTAAAGCTAAGTTGGCAGCTTCAGCCGCTGCAATTCCTGACAAAATTGCATTATGATTACCTTTAATTCTTGGTACATTTACAAAACCTGCAGAACAACCAATCAAAACGCCTCCAGGAAAAGATAATTTTGGTACAGACTGTACCCCCCCTTCACTAATCGCACGGGCTCCATACTCAATTCTTTTACCTCCTTTGAGTAAATCGTAAATAAATGGATGATGTTTAAATCTTTGAAATTCTTTATAGGGAAATAAGTGAGGGTTTTTGTAATTCAAATGAACTACAAAGCCTACATATACTTGATTATCACTACCGTGATATAAAAAAGATCCTCCACCAGTTGAATTACCTAAAGGCCACCCCATTGTATGAACAACTTGACCTTCCCTATGTTTACCAGATTCTACCTCCCAAACTTCTTTAATCCCAATTCCAAATTTTGGGAAATCTGAATTTTTTGCTAAGTTATAATGTGATATAATATTTTTCGCTAAAGAACCCCTAACGCCTTCGGCAATAAAAATATATTTACCAAGAACTTCCATACCTGGTTCATACATTGAACCAGGTTCACCACTAGAATTCTTACCAAACTCGCCTGCAATAACACCTTTTAACTCATTTGAATTTCCATAAATGAGCTCAGAACATGCCATTCCTGGGAAAATCTCCACACCTAATTGCTCCGCCTGTGTAGCCAACCATCTGCAAACTTTTGACATAGAAACTATATAATTACCATGATTGGACATTAGTGGTGGCATTAAAATATTAGGAATGCGTATACCTCCAGCTGGACCAAGAAAATAAAATTTATCATCTGACACCTTCGTTTTTATAGGCGCACCCATATTTTGCCAGTTAGGAAAAAGCTTATTTAATCCAATTGGGTCAAGTACTGCACCTGAAATAATATGTGAACCAACCTCAGAACCTTTTTCTAAAACAACAACCTGTAAATTAGAATTCAATTGTTTTAGTTTTATTGCTGCAGATAATCCAGCTGGACCAGCACCAACAATAACAACGTCGTATTCAATAGACTCCCTTTTTATTTCGGACATAAATATCTCCTAAAAATAGCTTTTCTTGACACATATAATGATTTAGATTTATTTTTTATTATTATAGTTGTTAAATGTATTAATTTAAAGAGCCAAGTATTTTTAATGATCTTTTATTTGAAATATGATGGAAATAAAAATGGATAAAGTACCTCTTACTTTAAATGGTTTTGAATCTCTTAACGAAGAATTAAAATATCTTAAGTCTATTGAACGCCCCAATATTATAAAAGCAATAGCAGAAGCTAGAGAACATGGGGATCTTTCAGAAAATGCCGAATATCATGCTGCAAGAGAAAAACAGTCATTTGTAGAAGGAAGAATAAAAGAACTTGAAGGTATAATTAGTTTAGCAGAAGTAATAGACCCAAAAAAACTTTCTGGAAGTATAAAGTTTTCTGCAACTGTTAGCATTATCGATGAAGATTCTGAGGAAGAAAAGGTATACCAAATAGTTGGAGAGCCAGAGGCAAACATTGAAAATAACAAATTAAATGTAAAATCCCCTTTAGCAAGAGCCTTGATTGGGAAGGAAGTAGGAGATAGTGTAGAAGTAAAATCCCCTGGTGGCACAAAAAACTATGAGATAACCAATATTGAATATATTTAACATTATCTTTACTTAACGTAAGCTACCTCCTGTTAAATCTGTAACATTTGATATTATTTTTTGAGACAACTCCTCTATTTCATTTTCTATCAATGTTCTATCTTTTGATTGTAGAATTACTTCAAATGCTAATGATTTTTTATTCCTACCAATTTGTTCGTAAGCTTTTTGTCCTTCAAAAACATCAAAAAGTTTAATCCCAACAATAAGTTCTTTATCAATTTTTCTGATTGTTTTTACAATATTTTGAACCTCTATCTTTTCGTCTACTACAAATGCAAAATCTCTTATAACAGATGGATATGGTGAATTTTCAAATTTAATTTTTTTTACCTTATTATTTTCTAATATTTCTTCTAAAAATATTGAAAAAATAATTGGACTATTTTTGAATCCGTACCAGTTTGTAAGTTTAGGGTTTAATTCTCCAAATAGACCTAATTTTTTAAATTTGCCTAATTTTATGTATGCTGACTTATTAGGATGGAAATAAGTTGGAACTTCCCTTTCCAAAAATAAACTATCTGGATTAATACCTATATTCTTCAAAGTTTCTTCTACACAAAATTTTGCATCATAGATATCAAAATTACGCCTATTTTGAAAAGCATTTCTTTCGTTATTATAACCAGAAAAAACACCACTTAATTCTAACTTTTCTTCACCTGGTTCAGATCCATAGAAAGTCTGACCAATTTCAAAAACTGCAATATCATTTAAACCTCTAGCCTGGTTTTTTTTTATAATCTCTAGCAAACCTGGTACTAGGGATGGTCTTAAATGTGTCATTTCCGAACTAATGGAATTTGAAAGCATAACTAAATTATTATTATCACTAAAAATTTCGGCACTTTTTTTATCAATAAAACTGTAGTTTATAGTTTCCTTTAAACCGACAGATGCTAGAAATCTCCTTGTTTTACTAACATTTTTTTGTAATTTGTTTAGGTTACTTCTAGAAACACCTAAATCCTTTTGGGGTAATGGGGTAGAAATCAACTTATTTAGTGAAGTCACTCTTATTATTTCTTCAACTAAATCAATTTCACCTGTTATATCAGGTCGCCAACTTGGTGTACTTACTAAAATTTTTTCATTTTGATTTTCAACTGTAAAACCAAGTTTTAATAATATATCAAGTTGTTTTTCAATTTTTATTGATATTCCAGTGACTTTTTCAACTTTATCAATACTAAGTTCAAAAATTTTTGGTTTATGAGGGTTTTTCCCTGCAATCACTAAATCAGAAGGTTCTCCTCCGAATAAATTTAGTGCTAATTGAGTATAATAATCTAAACCACTTTCCGTAAAAGAAGGGTCAATACCTCTTTCAAATCTATACCTAGCATCTGTTATCAAGCCTAATTTTCTACCTGTCTTAGCAGTTGATATAGGATCAAAATAAGCTGACTCTACAAAAATATTCTTAGTATATTCTGAGCATCCACTTTGTTCTCCACCTATAATTCCTCCAATAGCTTGAACACCTTTAGCGTCAGCAATTACTGTCATAGTATCATCTAGTTTATAGATATTTCCATCAAGAGCTTTAAGTTGCTCTCCATTATTAGCTTTCCTCACTATAAGATCACCTTCTAATCTATCTGCATCAAAAGCATGCAATGGCCTAGCGCTATCAAAAGTCAAAAAATTGGTTAAATCAACTAAACCTGAAATAGGACGGAGGCCAATTTTTTTTAGTCTATCACTAAGCCAAACTGGAGAAGCCGAATTATTTATATCCTTGATATATCTACCAACAAAATACGGGCAATCTTTGTTTGAAACACTATTATCAAGTGATATTCTTATAGAACTCTTTATAGAAGGAGAGATTTTTTTAATCTGTCTAGGAACTAATTTGCCCAAACCTTTTGCATGCAAATCTCTAGCAATACCATAAACACCAAGAGCGTCTGGTCTATTAGGAGTTATGGCAATTTCAATAACAGGATCGATTTTGCTAGGGTCATTTAATTTTAACCAATCACTAAAATTTTCACCTATGTTTGGATTACTTAAGCTGATAATTCCATCGTGTTCATCTGATAAATTTAATTCCATTTCGGAGCACATCATTCCAAAACTTTCTACGCCACGTATTTTACCCACTGAAATTTTTTTACCCAAACCAGGAATAAAGGTGCCTGGTAATGCAACAACTACACCCATTCCATTTTTTACATTATTTGCTCCACATACTATAGTTTTAGTATTTTTTCCTAATAATACTTTACAAACCTTAAGTTTGTCAGCATTGGGATGTTTTTCAACATGACTAATTTTTCCAATCACAAAACTGCTATAATTCTTAGTAGGATCATCAACTCCTTCTACCTCTAATCCAAGGTCATTTAGGTAATCCACTAATACATCTATTTTCTCATTATAATCTAGATAGGTTTTTAACCAACTAATTGAAAATTTCATAATCAAAAATACCCAAAGTTTTTATTGTAAAACATCAAAGTCCATTATGAATTGAGGGTTTATTTAAAGGATCAAAGCCATAATGATCCAACCAACGAATATCACTATCAAAAAAAGATCTTAAATCAGGTATGCCGTATTTTAGCATAGCTAATCTGTCTATTCCCATTCCAAATGCAAAACCTTGATAAATTTCGGGGTCAACTTTGCAAGATCTAAGCACATTAGGATGCACCATACCTGATCCCAAAATTTCTAACCAACTATCACCTTGACCTAACTTTAATAACCCATCTTCCCAAGAACACCTTATATCAACTTCAGCACTAGGTTCAGTAAAAGGAAAATGACTTGATCTAAATCTAAGTACGACATCATCAATATCAAAAAAAGTACGGCAAAATTCTTCTAAAGTCCATTTTAAATGACTCATATTTATATCTTTATCAATAGCAAGACCTTCGAGTTGATTAAACATTGGAGTATGAGTTTGATCATAATCTGAACGAAAAACTTTTCCAGGAACAATAATTCTACAGGGTACTCCGTCTGTCTTTTCCATATGCCTAATTTGGACCGGACTAGTATGAGTTCGAAGAACATTAGGTTCTTCACCATTTTTGTTATTTTGTTTGACATAGAAGGTATCAAATTCTTGTCTAGCCGGATGCTCTGGAGGAATATTTAAAGCATCAAAATTATACCAATCACTCTCTATTTGAGGACCCTCCGCAATTGAAAAACCTAAATCTGAAAAAATTTCAACTATCTCATCAGTAACTTGACTTATAGGATGTATTTTTCCTTTATGTGTTGGCCTCACAGGTCTTGATATATCACTCCACTCAGAAGAAATTCTTTTATTTAAAATATCCTCATTTATTAAATTTTTCTTTTTTTCTAAATTTTCAATAATTTTATCTTTAAGTGCATTAAGTAATGGAGCTTTTATTTTTCGCTCTTTTTCCTCCATTAAACCTATTGATTTCATAAGATTAGAGACTTCGCCCTTTTTACCCAAAGCCCTAATTCTTATGCTCTCAAGATCTTCTAAATTTTTAGACGACGATATTAGCTTTAAAAAAATATCTTCTGTTTTTTTAATTTCACTCATTAAGAGCCTCAATACTTTAAGTTTAAAATATATAAAATTCAAATCATGAACTTATACCTAGTATCTACCCTTAATATTATTAAATAAAAGTCTATGCTATTTTTGATTTTGCAATATCGAATATTTTCTTGAAAGTTTTAGGCTCGTTAACAGCTAGCTCAGAGAGTATTTTTCTATCAACAATTACATTTGCTTTAGTCAAACCATTAATAAATTTACTGTAATTCAAAGATGGTTCTAATTCCCTAACTGCAGCATTTATTCTTTGAATCCAAAGTGATCTAAAAGTTCTCTTTTTTACTCTTCTGTCTCTGGTAGCATATTGTAAAGCTTTATCTACTGCTTGGGCAGCAGTTTTAAAGGTTCTGCTTCTTGCTCCATAGTAACCTTTTGCTGCCTTAAGAATTTTTTTATGTCTAGCTTTAGTTACTGGACCGGGCCTAACTCGTGACATCTGTTATCCTTTACCTTGCATACGGCATGTAGGTTTTAACAATTCCTTCGTCAGCCTTAGAAAGAGTAGTTGTACCTCGTGCATTTCTGATAAATTTTTTTGAACGCTTAATCATACCATGCCTTTTACCAGCTTGAGCAGCCTTTAAAATACCAGAAGCTGTAGGTTTAAACCTCTTCTTAGCACCAGACTTGGTTTTCATTTTTGGCATGTGTTCACCTAATAATTAATTTTTTTTTTATTAGTATCTATTAAAAAAAAATGCAAGACAAAAAATAGTTGAAATATTACATTCTTATTGAAAACCTTAATTAATTTCTCCTTCAAATATTTTTTTCTCATCAGCTGGAGCAACTCTAAGAATATTAGTTGTTCCTGATACATTAAAAGGAACACCTGCTATTACAATAATTTTGTCATTGTTTTTTGCAAATCCATACATTCGAGCTGCTTTTGCAGCATTAACAACAGCCATTTTGAATCTTGTAAGCTCTTCTGTTATTATACAGTGCAAACCCCAATTCAAAGTTAGTTTTCTAGCTATAGTAATTTTAGGAGTTAAAGCAATTATAGGTACTTTTGGTCTCTCACGAGAGGTTAATGAAGCTGTAGTTCCTGTTTCTGTAAAACAACAAATGACTTTGATATTAGTTGTTTCAGCAACTTCTCTTGCAGCTACAGTTATTGCATCTGAAACATCACCTTTAAGGGGAGTTCTAGAAGATTCTATAACTTGTCGATATGTTTTTTCTTTTTCAACTTCAGTCGCAATACTGTTCATTGTTTTAACTGCTTCTACTGGGTAGTTACCTACTGCACTTTCAGCAGATAACATAACAGCGTCCGCACCTTCATAAATTGCTTGAGCTACATCAGAGACTTCAGCCCTAGTTGGGACAGGCGAATTAATCATACTTTCCATCATTTGGGTAGCTACAATTACTGGTTTTCCAGAATGCCTACATTGTCTTACTAACCTTTTTTGAATTGGTGGAAGAGTCTCAATTGGAAGTTCAACTCCTAGATCCCCACGGGCAACCATAACTGCATCAGTTTCTTCTAAGATCTCTTCGAATGCATCAACTGCTGATGGTTTTTCAATTTTTGACAAAATTGCCGCTCTTCCACGAACTATTTTTTTTGCTTCTTTAACATCTTTTGCTCTTTGAACAAAAGAAAGACCCAACCACTCTATTCCAAGATCACAAACAAATTCTAAATCACTCAAGTCTTTTTTAGAAAGTGCAGATAATGGTAAAACTTGGTCAGGTACATTTATTCCTTTTTTATCAGAAATAACCCCACCCACTAATACTTCTGTTTTGACAAAACTTTTATTTACTTCTTTAACTTTTAGTCTAATTTTGCCATCATTAACAAGTACTTTTGATCCTCTTTCCAGATTTGTGAAAACTTTAAATTCAGGAAGATAAACTCTATTAGAATCTCCTAGTTTTCTTTCTTTATCAAAAATAAAAGATTGACCAGGTACTAATTCTGCTTCTTTATTTTTGAATTCTCCACATCTTAATTTTGGCCCTTGTAGATCAGCTAGGATACAGATTGGTCTACCAAATTTTTTTTCAACTCTTCTAATAATTTCATGTCTTTTTTTTATTTCACTATGTGATCCGTGACTTAAATTAAGACGAAAAACATCAACTCCTTCTTCAAATAATTTTGAAACCATCTCTTCAGTGCTAGATGCAGGACCTAATGTTGCAACAATTTTAACATTTCTATTTCTTCTTATGCCTTCAGCCATATAATTCTAAACCCATTATTTTAATCAAGTTAATTTTATGTGGACAATAGTAGATATTATTTCTAATTTAAACACTTTCTAATTTATCCCACATAAAGGTTCGTTTTGTGGTAAATTAGCATCTAGAATTTATTTATTTTCGATTAAAAATATTTTAAAATAAGTTCTAATTCAAATTTTTTTATAAGGTCTTAGTCAAAATGAAAAATTTAAATACAGAAGAACTAGAAGCAGCAACCTTTAGAAGGCTACTGAATCACCTCTCTAATAGAACAGATGTCCAGAATTTAGATCTAATGAATTTAGCAGGATTTTGCCGAAATTGTTTATCTAGATGGTACAGTGAAGAAGCAGAAAAAAAAGGTTTTCAAATCGATAAAGATCAAGCTAAAGAATTTATTTATGGAATGCCCTATGAGAAATGGAAAAGTAACTTTCAAATAGAAAGAAACAGAGATGAAGTAGAGAAAGTTATGATTCAAAACAAAAAATAACTTCAAATTAATTCTTTTTTTACATTATTTATATATAGTTTACGTAGTTCCAAGGTGTGCTGTCCAGGAGTACCAGTTCCAATTTTGCAGTCGTCAATCTCAACCACCGGCATAATAAAAGTTGTAGAAGAACAGGAAAAAGCTTCTTTTGCGTTCTTTGTATCTTCAATGGTAAATGGTTTTTCTTCAATATTAAAATTAGCTTTCTTTGCATATTCTAATATTGATTTTCTAGTAATACCTGGAAGGATTTTTGTAGATAAGGATCTTGTAATAAGTGTCCCATTGTTAGATATGATAAAAGTATTATTAGAACTTCCCTCTGTAATTAATTTATTATTTTCAAACCACACATCGTCTTTGCCTAAATCCAAAGCCTTTTGTTTCATTATTGAAGCATACAATAATTGAACTGTTTTAATATCAGCTCTTCCCCATCTGAGATCTGGTGAAGAAATAACTTTGGAACCGAAGTTAATTTTTGGATTATTTATTAAATTTTTTATTTGCGTAAAAAGCACAATTGTTGGTTCTACTTCAGGTTTTGGAAAGGCAAAGTCACGTTCAGCCTTACCCCTAGAAATTTGCAAATAAACCAAACCTTCATTTATCTTATTTTGAACGATAAGTTTTTTATGGATAGAAAATAGTTCTTCATCTGAATAAGAAAATTTTATATTTAGTTCTGACAAACTGTATCTTAATCTATTTAAATGTCCTTCCCAAGAAACTAACTTCTTATCAATTACAGCTGTAACTTCATAAATTGCATCACTAAATAAAAATCCCCTATCAAAAATTGAGATATATGCTTCCTCCTCTTTTACAAATTTACCGTTTATATAAACTAGTCTTCCCATTTTTTCTTTTTAAAATTTAAATATTTGTTTTAGACTTTAATTATTATTAATAATATTACATTATAATAATTAAAATTATAATTAAAAAATACTCTAATAAAATTTTCAAAACTATGAGGGAAAAAAATTTTTATGCAAGAAGAAGTTGTAATTTTATCTGGATCTAGAACTGCAATTGGTAGCTTTGGAGGATCATTAAAATCAGTATCACCAATTGAACTTGGGACTGTGGTTGCAAAAAAGGCTTTAGAAAATTCAGGGGTTGACAAAAATGAGTTTGGCCAAGTTGCTTTTGGGCATGTTATTAATACTGAGCCTAAGGATATGTACCTTTCAAGAGTAATCGCATTAAATTCTGGATTGCCCAAAAGTGTAGCGGCAATGAATGTAAATCGTTTATGCGGATCTGGTTTACAGGCTATAGTTTCTGTTATTCAAAGTTTAACATTAGGAGATGCTAATTTTGGCCTTGCAGGAGGATCAGAAAATATGAGTGCTTCACCACATATTATAAAATCTAATAGGTGGGGTAAAAGAATGGGCAATACTACGGTTGAAGATATGATGTTAGGAGCATTAAATTGTCCTTTTGGCACAGGTCACATGGGAGTTACTGCCGAAAATGTTGCTAACGAGTATAATATTTCTAGGGAAGTACAAGACAGTTTTTCTTTAGAAAGTCAACGGAGGGCTTCTTCTGCAATTGAAAAAGGTTATTTTAAAGAACAAATAGTAGATATTGAAATCAAAAAAAATATATTTAATGTTGACGAACATCCAAAAAATACAGATTTAGAAAGCCTAAAAAGTCTGAAGTCAGTTTTTATGGAGAAAGGTACAGTAACTGCAGGAAACTCATCAGGTTTAAACGACGGTGCCGCCGCTTTAGTTCTGAGTACAGCGACAGCCGCTGGATCTAATGGATTAAAAGTTAAAGCAAAAATATTAGGTTATTCTCATTCAGGAGTAAGACCTGAAGTTATGGGTATAGGTCCAATAATTGCTGTAAAAAAACTTTTTGAAAAAACTGGCCTATGTGAAAAAGATTTTGATGTAATCGAAAGCAATGAAGCTTTTGCAGCTCAAGCATGTGCAGTTTCTAAAGAATTGAAACTAAACTCTGAAAAAGTTAATCCAAATGGTGGTGCAATTGCCTTAGGCCATCCAATTGGAGCAACAGGAGCAATTCTAACAATAAAAGCTATACATGAATTAGAAAGAATAGACGGAACTTTAGGATTGATAACTATGTGTATAGGAGGCGGTCAAGGTATAGCTCTAGCAATTGAAAGAGTTTAATTATGTTTTCATTCTCATATAAAAAAAGTTAGTAGCTCTTTTCTAAATAGATCTTGCTGTTCTGTATGAGGCCAATGACCTGAATTTGCAATTTCTCTAAGAGAATAGTTAGGAAAAAAATTACTTATTATAGGAAGATGTTTTTCTTGGATATAATTAGAATTTTTTCCTTTTATAAAAAGTGTGTTACCTTTAAAACTATTTTGAGTTTTCGGAAATAATTTTATATTTTCTATATTCTTTTTCAAAGACTCTAAATTGATTTTCCAATTATAGTTATTGTTTTCATCTAAATAAAGATTTTGTAATAAAAACGACCTTATATTTCTATCAACTATTTTTTTCTGTAAGTTAGTATCAGCTTCTTTTCTTGAATTAATTTCATTTAAATTTAATTTTTGTAATAATTCTATATAATTAACGAACTCAGATTCTGCATAATTAACTGGACTTATGTCAACTACAACTAGTTTTTTAAAAACTTCAGGCCTTGAAATAGATGCAACCATTGCAGCTTTTCCTCCCATTGAATGCCCAAGTAAATTTACACTTTTAGAAAAACTTTCAGTTAATTTAATTAAGTCCTCAGCTATACAAAAATAATCATGATAGTCTGACCAAAACGAGGACCCATGATTTCTTAAATCTACTACGACGATTTCAAGGTGTAAATTTTCACTTAAAAATTTCGCTGTGCTCATCCAGTTTGTTTTAGAACCAAAAAGACCATGCGCTATAATTAGAATTTCGTCATATTTATTTTTTGAGATGTGATTAAAACTTAGCAGTGAAGACATATCAAAACCAAAAATAGAATACTTTTATAAATTTTTATTAAATTATTTACCACGCTTGTTCATATATTTTTAGTGCATCTTCTTGTTTTATACGTATTGGATTATTTATTAATAATCTTTCTTGCTTCATAGCTTCAATAGACATTGTTTTACATGCTTTTTTTGGGATACCTAGATCTCTAATCCTAGTTGGTAGGTTAAACCTTTTTGACAAGTTAATAAATTCATTTACGAATGCCAAAGTCTTATCCTCTAAATATTTAATATGCTTTAATTGAGGAAAAATTATGTCAGATAAATGGAGATATGAATCTCTAGTTTCATCATCTTTCATATTAAATCTGATTACATAAGGTAATATTAGTGCATTAGATAATCCATGAGTAATTTTATATATTCCTCCAAGGGGATAAGCTAAGGCATGTACAGCAGCGACTGGAGAATTTGCAAAAGACATTCCTGCCATCAGTGAACCCAAAAGCATTTGGTTCCTAGCTACCGCATCATTCTTTCCATTCTCAACCGCTTTTATAATTGAGTCACTAAGTAACATTAGGGATTTTTCGGCAAGAGCTTTTGAGATTGGATTATTATTTTTACTTTTTGAGGTAAAAGCCTCGATAGCGTGAACCATAGCATCTATTCCGGTGCTAGCTGTTGTTTTAGAAGGAAGATCTGAAGTTAGAATTGGGTCTAAGATAGCTAAATCGGGAATAATTACTTTTGATGAAACACCTTTTTTTTCGCTATTTGACAAGGTTATTATAGATATAGGTGTAACTTCAGATCCCGTTCCTGCAGTTGTTGGTATTAAAATAAGCGGTAACCTTGGGCCTACAACCTTATCTACTCCCCAAATTTCATCAATTTTATCATTTGATCCTAACATTAATGCAGTTAACTTCGCTACATCCATTGGCGAGCCACCCCCAAAACCTATTACACCCGTGGCTAAAAAAATAGTAGCTTCTTCAATTGCAGATTGTAAATTTTCAATAGACGGATCTTCATTTACCTTATCAAAAATTTTAATTTTAATTCCTTTAGATATAAGATGATCTACTAAAGAATTATATAATCCTATCTTAGAAAGGGTGGGATCTGAGATTAAAAAAATCCTAGGTCCCAAAATATTTTTAATTTCAGATACTGAAGATAATAAAATATTCGATCCAAAAAGGATATTAGGAGTAGTATTGAAATTGAAATTAAATAATTCACTCATGAGACTAATTAAGCATATACATTATTATTAATCAAATAAGTTACATTAAAAGGATTTACTATCTTAATTGAAATAAAGATTTGATTTCATATTTTTCTTGTTGTTAAAAACAAAAATTTAGTTAATACATCTAATAAATTTAAATCTACAAAAGGGATTTTAAGAATGAACAAAAAACCTGGCAAAGTAGTTCTAGCTTATTCAGGTGGTTTAGACACATCCATAATTTTAAAATGGCTTCAATTAAATTACAATTATGAAGTTGTCACTTTTACTGCAGACATAGGACAAAAAGAGGAATTAGAACCTGCAAGGGAAAAAGCGCTTCTCTTAGGCGTAAAACCTGAAAATATTTTTATAGAAGATTTAAGAAAAGAATTTGTTAGAGACTTTGTTTTTCCCATGTTTAGGTCAAACGCACAATATGAAGGTCAATATTTGTTGGGGACTGCTATAGCTAGACCTTTAATATCTAAAAAGTTAATTGAAATAGCTGAAAGAGTTAATGCAGATGCTGTTTCACATGGAGCTACAGGAAAAGGTAATGACCAAGTTAGATTTGAATTGTCCTGTTATGCATTAAATCCAAATATTAGAATAATAAGCCCCTGGAGAGAGTGGGATTTAAATAGCAGAAGTAGATTACTTGAGTTTGCAGAGAGAAATCAAATTCCTATATCTAAAGATAAGAAAGGTGAAGCCCCCTTTTCTATTGATGCTAACATACTACATACATCATCTGAAGGTAAAATATTAGAGGATCCGTCTGAAATTGCTCCAGAATATGTCTTTCAGAGGACTTGTTCTCCAGAGGAAGCTCCTGAAAAAGCTGCATTTGTAAAAATAAGATTTAAAAATGGTGATATGATTGCTATCGATGACGAAAAGCTGGAAGAACATGAGCTACTAGAAAAATTAAATCAAATTGGTGGCAATCATGGAATTGGGAGACTTGACCTTGTGGAGGGAAGATTTATAGGTATGAAATCTAGGGGGGTTTATGAAACCCCTGGAGGTACAATTTTACTAGAAGCACATAGAGCAATTGAAAGTATCACATTAGATAGGGGAGCTTCTCATTTAAAAGATGAATTAATGCCAAAATATTCTGAATTAATATATAACGGACTCTGGTATTCTCCTGAAAGAGAAATGCTACAATCTTTAATTGATTACAGTCAAAAATATGTTGAAGGCGAAGTTACACTAAAATTATATAAAGGAAGTGTCAAGGCTGTAGCTCGAAAGTCAAAACTCAGTCTCTATTCAGAAAAGCAAGTCACATTTGAAGATGATCATGGGATTTATAATCAAGGTGACGCAACAGGTTTTATTAATTTAAACGCTTTGAGATTAAAAATATTAGCTTACAGAAGAATGAAAAATAATTAGTACTGATAAAAATTATTTTTGATGATTACTTGCAAAGCAAATATTCCAAAGAGCAAAACTGCAGGTGCTAAATCAAATCCAATAGTATTAGGTAAAAAAGACCTTATCTTTGAATAAATTGGTTCCATAATATTTCTTATTGATAACCAAATCTGGGAAACTATTTGATTTCTTTGATCCAGAATTCTAAATTGAATAAGTAAAGACATTATAACATCAATAATTACAAGCCAAGAAATAATGTTTAATAGTGCAGATATTATTTGAATTAGTGAGTTCATTTGTATAATTATATTGTGTATCTATTCTATCTTACTTCAAATTCTAAAAACAAAAACATATTAAATAATTCGCTTTATTATTATATCCTTTGAATATTTTTTTCTACTCAAATCTAAAATGCATAAGAAGTTTTTCCTGATTCCATTTTTGTTAATTACTTTTACAATCAATTTAGGTCCCTTTTATACATATTCAATAGAAAAAAATAAATGGCAACTATCTCTTTTTGGTTCAAAATTATTAAAATATGAAGATCAGGATTTTGGTGGTATTTCGGGTATTACCTTATCAGAAAATGGTGAAAATTTTGTTTTACTCAGTGATAAATCTTTTTTTTTCAAAGGAAAAATAATAAGAGATAATTTAAATAAAATTATTGATTTAAAAATTTTAGAAAAAGGTCAACTTTCTAGTAGCAAAGGAGAAATATTGACTGGTAAAAATATAGATAGTGAATCAATAGTAAAAAAAGACAAAAGAGGATATTATATATCCTTTGAATCAAATAATCGAATAATGTATCACGAAACTTTAAAAAGTCCCGGAAAATTTATACCAGAACATCCAGACTTTGATAAACTTTTATTTAACGATGGAATTGAGGCTCTTGCAATTAAAGATAATGGTGAACTTTATGCCCTTCCAGAACTTCCACCTAAGGGAAAAGATTTTCATCCAATCTATAAATTTTATAATAATAGTTGGACAATTATTGACAAAATTAAAATTGATCAAGGTTTTAAAATAGTGGATGCTGAAATGATTGATGATGAAAATTTGATGACACTTGAAAGAAAGTTTTCTTTCTATGACGGTTTCAAAATAAGATTGAGGAGAATAAAATTTGAAAAAGATATTATTAAAAATTCAGAGATTTTATTAGAAAGTTTGCCATGGGAATATTATAATTTTGAGGGTTTAGGCAAGTGGAAAGATAGCAACGGTAATATTTATCTCACATTAGTTTCAGATAATCAATTTTCACCACTTTTAAAAACTGAGGTTAAAGAGTTCATCTTGAATAAATAAAATAAAATCAGAAAGGATAAAGGATGAGTAAAGCAAATCTAGAGAAAATAATTAATATCGCTTGGAATGATAAAGAAAATATATCTTCTCATACAGATAAGGAAATCAAAGATGCAATTCTTCAAACTTTAGATCTACTTGGAAATGGTTTATTACGAGTAGCAGAACCTAGTGAAAATAACTCTTGGATAGTTAACCAATGGGCTAAAAAGGCAGTGTTGTTAAGTTTTCGTCTCAAGGATATGAACTTGCAATCTGGGGGACCTCAAAATAGTTCTTGGTGGGATAAGGTTGACAATAAATTTTTAAATTGGACAAAAGTTGAATGGGAAAAAGCAGGTTTTCGAGCAGTACCAAATTGTATTGTGCGTAACTCTGCTTATATCGCTCCTGGTGTTGTATTAATGCCAAGTTTTGTTAATTTAGGGGCATATGTTGATGAAGGTAGTATGGTAGATACTTGGGCTACTGTAGGTTCATGCGCCCAAATTGGAAAGAATGTTCACTTATCAGGTGGAGTTGGAATCGGCGGTGTATTAGAACCAATGCAAGCATCACCAACAATTATTGAAGACGATTGTTTTATAGGTGCAAGATCAGAAGTAGTTGAAGGTTGTATAGTAAGAAAGGGAGCTGTAATAGGTATGGGGGTATTTATTGGGAAATCAACTAAAATAGTAGTTAGAGAGACTAATGAAATAATATATGGAGAGATACCGCCTTATTCAGTTGTTGTTCCAGGTTCACTCCCTTCTAAAAATGGAGGACCAAACCTTTATTGTGCTGTAATTGTTAAACAAGTTGATGAAAAAACAAGATCAAAAACTTCTATAAATGATTTACTTAGAGATTAATAACTTGAGAAAATAATGATAAATTCTGTTAATCTGACTTCGGAGCTTGTGAAGTGTCCATCCGTGACACCCGACGATGCAGGTACGTTTAAATTAATCAAAGAATTATTTAAAGATACTGATTTTAAAATAACTGAAGTAAGTAAAAATGGAATTAAAAATCTTTTTTTAAGATGGGGTTCTAAAAATTTACCTACATTTGGCTTTTGTGGACACGTTGATGTTGTAAATCCTGGAGAAATTAGTAAATGGAAAATGGATCCTTTTTCAGGCAAAATTATAAATAATGAAATTTTTGGTCGAGGATCAGTTGATATGAAATCAGCTGTGGCAGCTTTTTGTTTAGCAGCTTTAAATGTAAGTAAGGAAACTTCACCCATATTTTCAATTGTACTTTTAATAACCTCAGACGAAGAAGGTAAAGCAAAAGATGGCACAAATGCAATATTAGAATGGATGAATAGAAATAATGAGCGCATGGATTATTGTATAGTTGGTGAGC
>ENA-OSEY01000874-OSEY01000874.1-marine-metagenome-genome-assembly--contig:-NODE-874-length-21339-cov-2.541388_pt1 | contig 21339 bp, 20 predicted proteins | sample MGYA00248465_ERZ534230 | MGnify/ENA primary metagenome ERZ534230 (study PRJEB26409, sample SAMN06344110) | marine metagenome | isolation source: Sea water from surface | place: Atlantic Ocean:Southern...
AAAAATACAATCATGACTCCGTATGAGTGGGAAGTGGATGGGCGAAAAGGCCTGACCATGAAGGCTGTTAACGAGTATTGGACAAGTGGTCAAAGACAAGCTAACTCGTTGCACGAAATCTCCTACAGGGCTTGCTTTAAGCCACAGTTGCCAGAATTTTTTATCAGTCGTTTAACCAAACCAGGCGATGGGGTTTATGATCCGTTCATGGGAAGAGGGACGACCCCTCTACAGGCTAGGTTGATGGGTCGAAGGCCGTTGGGTAATGATATCAATCCATTAAGCCAAGTTCTACTAGCACCTAGATTGAATCCTCCGACAATCGAGAAAATCACCGAACGGTTAGAGAGTGTCGACCTGTCCAGTGCAGCAGAAGTTTACACTGATTTACTACACTTTTACCACAAGGATACACTACGTGAAATTATTGCCCTCAAGGAATATTTACTTGAGAGAGAGAAAAACGGAACTATGGATAATGTTGACTCATGGATAAGGATGGTGGCAATCAATCGTCTCACTGGACATTCAAGCGGATTCTTTTCAGTATATTCTCTACCACCAAACCAAGCAGTGAGTGTGAAAAGACAGAAGAAGATAAATGAGCAGCGCAATCAAATTCCTGAATATAGAGCAATTAAACCGAGAATACTGAAGAAATCAAAATCCTTGCTTAAGGATTGGTATGAAAACGATACTGGTCGAGAAATGGATGGCATGCTTGGAATCTTATCGACAACCGACTCAAGAAAAGCTTCTGAAATACCTGACGATTCGGCATCACTAGTCGTGACCTCACCACCATTTTTGGATGTGGTTGATTATCAAGGGGACAATTGGTTGCGATGCTGGTTTATTGGTGTTGACTCTAAAAACATCAAGATTAGTCAACACAGAAAAATCACTGAATGGGAGAAAACTATGACTGATGTGTTGTGTGATCTCAAGCGTATTGTCGTCCCCGGAGGCTATATTGCTTTTGAAGTCGGAGAGGTTCGAGGCGGAGAAATATTGCTCGAAGAGAATGTCCTTCGATGTGGGGTTAAAGCAGGTTTAGAGCCAATTATAATAATGATTAATCAGCAAGAGTTCACTAAAACTGCTAATGCATGGGGCGTTGTTAATGCAAAGAAAGGGACCAATACTCATCGAATCGTACTGTTCATGAATAGTTCTTGTGAGCTTTTAAAATAAGGAAACAGATTCTTCGGAAATATCCAAACAAATCGCTTTCTAATGATGTTTATCACACATCGCACGTTCAGATTTGGCATTTTGGACAATAGTCCAATCGACGACTAGAAAGCCGTGTATGGATAATTAGAGAATTACAATTGTGACACTCAAGACCGTCCCTAGTGAATACGTAATGCCTTGCCTGATATCTTGATAGCCCGTTATCACGCAGGGTTTTGTATAGTTCCTGCGGCACTGTTACTCCTTTTTCGTGATAAGCCAAGGCGGTAATTTCAATTGCAGATTTAGCCAGTTGCTCAAGCTCATCTTCTGTCAACGATCCTGGTTTTCGATAAGGGCTGATACCAGCACAAAACAAAATTTCACTGCGTAAATAATTACCAACCCCAGCTAAGAAGCCTTGGTCAAGGAGTAATCCACTTAGTTGCCTCCTAGCAAATTTTTTGTCAGAAACCTGGGCTAACACATCGTCAAATTTAACCTCTAAATCTGCGACATCTGGGCCTAATTTTGCCAGATATGGGTGACCAGGTAGTTCCCATGGTTCAAGGATTTCAATATCAGTTGCCGACCACAAACGAGCGGTGTTTTTATCATTTCCAAGTAGAACCCGGAGCGACCGATTCGTTGGTTTTGGTTTGGTGGTTGCTCGATTTACTGTCCAACGCCCATATAGTTGATTGTGACTATACATCACATAATCACCGACTGAGATCAGTAGTCCTTTTGAACGAGCCTTGACGTATTCTACTTCTTTGTTAAGGAAGTAATGCTCTAAACCTTCCACCGTTTTGTAATGAAATTCTACTTGATTGAGCGTTTTCCCAACCAGTGCTTTGGCAATCCGATTGGCTGCCCGATGTATCTCTGGTCCTTCGGGCATGGAACTAACTAATTCGGCTTGGGTTTAAACAGATGTTTGTTGACAATATCTCATGCGACGACGATGGAGTGAGGAGCGTCGCTACAACCAACAACAAGCAGAATGGATTGTTGCTTGGCTAAGGAAGAACGGTCCGGCAACAATCCGAGAAATTGTAGCCGCATTGACTGTTGCTGATAGAGAGGTAAAGGCTCATATTATCCAGCGGGCGTTGATTAAATCACCATTTGTCAGTAAATCGGGTGAGAAAATTATCGATGGAGAAATACACTCATTGTGGTCGTTCTCAGTTGACTAAAATCAAGCAGATACTGTCGCACTAATGATGGTCACTGGTATGATTGGTCGATCGTAGTTATCAGTTTCAACCTCTGATAGCGTTGTTACATGTTCGCAACCTGAAATCACTTGTCCAAATACTGTGTGAGCACCGTTTAACCAAGTGTGCTCGCTAATGTCATCGGGCATAATGAAGAATTGTGAACCCCCGGTATTCGGCTGGCCTGTCTTAGCCATCGATACCATACAAGGGAGATGCCGTAGCCCATTATCGGCTTCGTCAGGCAGCGTGTAGAGTGTTTGGCTACCGCATTCTGCGGCGCTATCCATTGCTTCGCCGTCACAATAACCATACCACTGTGCAGCATAGCCACCCGTACCGTCATTGTTTTCAAAATCGCCGCCCTGAATCATGAAATCATCGATGATGCGATGAAATGTTACATTATCATACATACCGGCCTGCGCATGTTTTCGCAAATTATCAGCATGGATTGGTGCCTGTGTATGATACAATTCAATCACAATCGTGTAGATTAATGATGCATCTGTGGTTGATTCTGCATGAACGATTTCCATAGTCACTGTACTTGTTTCACCATCATATAAAGGTGGGTCTGATTCACCTTCTAAGCAACCCGGTAGCCATGCCATAAGCAGTAGTAAACCAATCATACAGATTGATTTGCTACGCCGGCTAACACTCAACATTCCGTCCATGGCAATGCCACGACTGGGTTGTTATTAACCTGTAACAGAAATAACTCTGGCCCTTTATTCTGCAGCTTCAGCAGATCCTGGTGCATCGAGATTACCCGTTATCATCATGACACCAATTACTATGTGAACTAGCATAGTAACTGGGAATATCATGTCAAAGTATGACGGGTTATTGAGTATAGGTGCCATGCTAAAACCAAGGCCAACAGGCATCAATAATGACCACATATAGTCTGTCCCTGATGGTTTTTGCATCATAAATGCCGTCATACCGACAAGTATCATGCCCATGCCCCACATTACCGGCATCATTGCCCAGCCGGAGTTAGCAGCATCCCAAGAACCTCGAACTGAAATCGCTTGGTCGGCTTCGCTTTCCCAAGCCAAGTCATCATCGGCATCTATGTCAATGTCTATGGCATTGATGGAATTTACGTTACCACCAAACCCAGCCATAAACAAGGCTAAGGCAGCGATTATACACATCCCTGCTACTGTAAGCATTTGCTGGTGCATTTCACCGGCACCCTTCTTCATTTGTTGAACTAATAAGTAAAGTCCGCCAAACATAACGACGATACCTATTGTTGCTATTGCAAGCATGATCATTAATGGCATTCTGTCTTCAGCGAACAGAATATCTGTCGCATCTGACCCAACCTCAGAAGTCTGTGGCCAGCTAAAAAAAGCTACCATCAGTAATATTGGTCCCCCGGCAAGCATGTATGGTGTTAAGTTTCTCCCCATAGGGAAAAATCACACTATCAACCTATAACCGTTCCTACATATCAGTGATTAAAGCACCCAATTTTATGGGTTGCAGACAATTGCCATTTAGTTAGAACAAACTTCAAGCTGATTTTGTTGTCGAGATAATCACAGCGGCAATCTTGTATGGGTCGCCATTCGATGCAGGTCGGCGATCTTCTAGTCTGCCTTTCCAGCCATCTTCGATTGTGCCTATTGGAATTCTAATTGATGCACCTCTGTCAGAAACACCATAAGAGAACTCGTCAATCGATTGTGTCTCGTGTTTTCCGGTTAGTCTCATGTGATTGTCTGCGCCATAGACATCAATATGCTTCTTGATGTTCTTACCGAATGCTTCACAAATCTTGGTAAACACTGATTCGTCACCAGATTCACGCATTGCAGTGTTGGAAAAGTTGGCGTGCATTCCACTACCATTCCAGTCGGTATCGCCGAGTGGCTTAGGATGCCAGTCAATTGTCAAACCGTATTTCTCAGCATTGCGCTCTGCTAGGTATCGAGAAACCCAAATTTGGTCGCCAGCATCACGTGCGCCTTTGGCGAAAATTTGGTATTCCCACTGCCCCGCTGCAACCTCTGCGTTGATTCCTTCAACGTTCAGTCCAGCTTCTAAACACTGGTTAAGGTGGTCTTCAATGATTTCACGGCCAAATGCATTTGCACCGCCAACAGAACAGTAAAACTGGCCTTGTGGTGTTTGGTCTCTAGGAAAGCCTAGTGGTAGTTTTGTCTCTGGGTCCCAGAGGAAGTATTCCTGCTCAAAACCAAACCAAAAGTCATCGTCATCATCGTCAATAGTCGCTCTACCATTAGATTCGTGAGGTGTGCCGTCTGCGTTCAAAACTTCACACATTACTAGGTATCCATTAATTCGGTCTGGGTCTGGGTAAATTGCTACTGGCTTTAGCAAACAATCTGAGTCGCCGCCGTCTGCTTGAAGGGTTGATGAACCGTCAAATGACCACATTGGGCATTCTTCTACAGTTCCGCCAAATCCACTTCGAATCATGGTTTTGCTGCGCATGCTTTGGGTTGGTTTGTATCCGTCTAGCCATATATACTCTAACTTCGCTTTATCTGTCATAGTTATCATTCGCGTGGAAATAGGCATAGTTTATATAACATCCGTTCAAAAATTTTACAATAACTTGAGTGATTGCCCATAACTTATGCGTATTTATTATTCAAATGATTCTTGATTTCAATATTTTAGTGAGGATAAGTGTGCAAATGCGCGCGCTAATGACTAGAATTGAACATTTGAATAAACTCCAATTTTTCACTGCACTTTCAACAATTTGTTTAGCCGGGGGAATTTATATCGGCGCTCTTGCGGTGGAAATAGTATGGATGATGGCGTGATGAATATTGAGAACACCCCGCAAATGCGGCAGTTTGCCCAGCTCTGGATGATGAGTGGTGGAATGGTTCTCGCAACCGTCAAAGGCATATTGGACGACGGTCGAAAAATCGAGATGCCTGATTTACCTGGTCGAGATTTTAATGGTGAAATCACCCAACTGCGTGACCTTCTCAACGAAATTGTTTCGAGGTTAAAATGATGGAAGTACCCACAGGAAGTCATATTAGGCGATGGCGAAAATCGTTAGAGATTACTCAAACCAAGTTGTCAGATATGAGTGGTGTGGCGCAATCTATCATTGCTAAAATAGAAAACGAGGTTGTTGATCCTAGGGCCTCAACTTTAAGGAAAATTGTTGAGGCTTTGGCCAGATTTGAGAACCCTGACCTGCTCCATACTGTTCAAGATATTATGACCACGGATGTCGCTGCCCTGAGATATGAGGACACTATACAAGTGGCGATTGATAGAATGGTCAAAGATGGTATAAGCCAACTACCTGTATTATCGGTGGATGGTTCAATCATTGGAATTATCTCAGAAGATAGTTTGCTGCAAAAAGGGGCTAATAGAAACGGTGTCGTGGGCCAGGTTATGCATACCAACCCAGCAGTGGTAGACATCGGGCTTTCCGTTGCTGAGGCACGTCGGCGGTTGACTGAAGTTGATGCTCTGTTGGTTGTTGATTCTGGCTTACTTGTAGGCTTAGTGAGTAGGATGGATCTGGTCAGAGCGCTACGACTCAATAGCATTGCTTAATCATTGATTATTTGCCGCTGACTCGCCTTGAGGAGTTATTAGTGTGCTACTACCGTCCCGATAGATTACTGGTATCTCTACGGTTGAAACGCTCGGGATGACGTGCATGGAACATGACGGCGTGCAGGCGGGAGGCAGGTAGTCTTCGCCAGACTCAGCAAGCACGAAGGTGATGCCGTGGTTAGCCGGTAGTAATACATCCATGCCTTGGAATTCCATCAACATGGTAACAGTCTGGCCCGGGATTACGGTCTGAGCTTCATAGCCGCCAGCGTGGTAACGTACATCCATTGTTGCGTGGCCAAGCCTTGTTCCAGTTTCTGAATCTTGCATCTCAATGAATACTTGTCCACCATCAAATGATGGTACAACAGTAAGATGAAAAGTGGCCAAACCAGAAATGTGAGTATCAACCTCATTTGACATCGGAGGACAAGTTACTGTTACGGTGTCTTCGCCACCAAGTGCCATTCCGGCAGTGCCAAGGAAGGTCCCAGTTGAGTCGCACTGTGACATGTCGAGTGATACTCGCTCGGCATCTAAAGGCGGCCACGTCTCTTCGATGCGCCATTCTCCATCATTGCGCTGAATCTGGGCATGCAATGTTGGTTTTGGGCCTACACCTTTCAGATAATACTCCATCCACTCAAACAAATCCTGTCCCCAATCCCACCGTGTCATGTTATGGATTGCTTCGCCGCCATAGCCCGATGCCTGATTATTATGTTTGGTCCACTGATCTGGGTAATTATGTTCCCATTGTCCGAGCATGCCTGCTACTTCATAACCAGCATCGATGTAAGCTTGATACCAGTTTGTTCCTGGCGGGCCACCGAAGACTTGGTGGGGATCTACATTCCAATCTTGCATCCCTTGAACCCAGTAAATACTGCCGTTATATTTGCCAAGTGCTTTGTCTATGTGACTGCGTTCATCATAGTAATTATCCATGTATGGGTCAAGTTCTCCTAAGCCGTAACGAGTGGGCCCTGCAAGGAATCCTTCGACCACATCTGAACATAGATTGTCCAAATCATCATCGTCATAATCCAAAATACTGCTACCATAATTTGAATGCATTATCTGTGAGCGGGCTTCTGCACTACCGTTTTTGTAGAGTAGTGGGGCTAATGCGGTAGTGCCAGAAATAGGTACTATGGTCTTGAGATGATCACTGCCCTGTGCCGCCGCTTCCCAAGCAGTAGCACCTTCGTATGATTTGCCATAAATCGCAACATTACCATTACTCCAATTCTGATCGCCCAGCCATTCTACGGCCGAATGAATGCCCAGACCTTCGCCGTCACCGCGGTAATCGAAGCACCCCGTGCTTTCTTCGGTTGCAAAAACTGCAACCTGAGCCAATGCATAACCGTGCGGAACAAAATTATCGTAAATGAACTCTCCACGACCAGCTGCAACTATGTTAGTTGGATTTGATTCATCTCCTGGCTGACCATATGAGAAATATGGGCTAACAACTGCAATAACTGGGACTTTTTCACCGGCTTGGGTATTGGATGGTAACCAGTAGGACAAATGCACGTCTGCACTGTTTGGCCCTCCGCCCCAAACACCGGTAGTATCGACAGTGATCGTAGCCTCTTGAACCTCTAAGGCCTCAAATGGCCCAGGTTCAAGGACCATAGCATAAGTGCCGTCCCAGTTCCAGTCTAGATTGTGACGATCGTAAATATCTGGATAGTATGCATCATCGCTATCGCCGTCAGCTGTCGAGGCTGGAGAAAAACAGCCAGACAGTGGCAACATCAGAAACATAACTGCTAGAAATGTAGCCTGACGCATGACCCGGGCTCTGTGTCATCTTCAATAAACTGATGCTTGCTAGATTTAATCCGTAAATTATGTGTTGTAGCACTTATTCGGCCTTATTATGGAGCCCAGTGAAGTATGGGGTGAAAGGTGGTTAAATGCTACGCTGCCCATGGCAAAACGCTTCATGACTGTGGCAACTGAAAAACGGAGTCTGGTTTGCCTTGCTGCTGATCGAAGAACAATGGCTGAATTGTTTGATTTAATCGACGAAGTGGGGCCATTCATTGCTGCCCTCAAGACACATGTAGACTTAATCGACGATTGGTCGCCTAGCGCGTGGGCTGATTTTTGCGCGCTTGCCGAAAAACATAATCTACTGATATTTGAGGATAGAAAATTTGCCGATATTGGTAAAATAAGCAGGGCACAAATGGCCGGTGTTTACAACATAAAGGCGTGGTCAGATATCGTTACTGCCCACCTAATTTCAGGCCCTGACATAGTTGATGGATTGCAAGCAGCATGGAATGATGCCAATAGAGAAGGAGGGGTTTTACTACTCGCTCAAATGTCTAGTCGGGGAAATTTGCTGAGCGATGATTACACTCGCAGTGTCGTCGAATTAGGGGCTGCTCATGATGGAGTTCTAGGGTTCATAGGTAATGGTTCAAGGCCTAATGAGTTAGCAAACTTACGGCAAAAAGTTGGTCAGCAAAAAATGATTTGGACACCGGGGGTTAACCTCGAGGTGGGTGACGGTGAAATGGGCCAACGATACGGTGACCCATATGCCGCAATCCTCGCAGGGTCTGACTGCATTATCGTTGGTTCCGGCATCCATGGCGCCAAATATCCAAAAGTCGCAGCAGAAAGTTATGCGCAAATCTCATGGAAAGCACTACAAGACAGATGATCCTATGTTGACACTATTCTTGTGGATGATTGCTTGTGTTTGCCTGAGCATACCTGCATGGCTCTTGTATTACTACTGGAACAAAACCCGGACGCTAAATCAGCGTTTAGCCCAATGCGATGATGCATTATTAACAGATTCTAGCGTGAAGATTACGCAGATAGTCTCAGCGCCGGCCGGCACAATTGTGACCGAAAATGCTACCCTTGTAGTAATGCCTTCTAATGGCGACTAGATCATTGTAGATGCATAGTATACCACACCGAGGGCTATGGATATGGCAATCAAGGTAAATACCAATCGAGAGCCTCGCTTCTTCCCACTGGTAGCCTGAGACGGTGATGGTAATTCAACCTCGAGTGCCGGAAGTTCTCCGGGAGTGGGCAACTCTGCCATCCCGGGTAGTGGTAGACCCGGTAACGCTGGTAGTGGCAGGGGTCCATCATCCTCCTCTGGCTTGATGCGGTCAATCGGGTAAAGTTGGTCGAGGTCTGCTAAACCTGGCGCTTCAGGTATCGAGCCAAGTATTGTGGTCCACTGTTCATCAATTACCGCATTGGTTATCGGTTTTTGCAACCAAGCAACTGCGCCGGCTGAGAACTTGGCATCGGCAGCGACTGTCGCAAGCCGCCTTGGAGCGACGAATACAATCCGTGCTTCGCCGCCGTGTTCTCGCATCTCTAACGCTGCAAGGTGTCCATCTAATGATGGAATATCAAGGGAAATTACCACTAATTCTGGATCTAAGCGAATATACTCGTCAACTGCTTTATCACCATCCTGACAGATTTCTATATTGAAATCTTTAATCTTGAATATTGAAGTAAGTCGTTGGATAGACATTGCATTTGATTCGACAATAAGGACGGTTGGTGAGCCGTCGTCCGAATTATTTGAGACATAAGCCATGTCAATCTACCATGCCGACTGTATACTCACAAATCAATCAACCGGAGGTTTTACCCTATTCTTCTTCATTATCAGCAGACAAGTCTTCTACCGGGCCGTCTCGAGGATTGGCAAAAGTCTCTCTTATTGTTTCTGATACGGCTAAATCGTCGTCGGCCTGTCGCTTCATTGTCGGGGCGCGAGTGAATTGTAACTGAAGTTCGCTTATCACGCTGCGTAGTAACTGTGTTTCCTTGTCATTCAGGTTACCTTTTGTCTTGTTTTGTAACATCGACAGTAAGTCTATCGCTTCCTTAGCCTCAGCTAAATCGTAATATTTGTTACCATTTTGATCAGGAATATACCCCATGTGGAGAAGAGCACTTCGCTGAAACATGTGCACTAATTGGAATAACCGGGTTGTGTCTTCATCAGAAAATATCTCTGCCATCATTCGGGTCGAGAAGTCAGTGCCAAATTAACTAACTGATTATTCGAATAATTGGTCAAGTAGCCAATCTGGGTCGAACTGCTTTAGGTCGTCATATCCTTGACCCACTCCGGCAAATACGATTGGGCGGCCGGTTGCAAAAGCAATGGAAAGGCCTGCACCGCCTTTTGCATCTGTGTCTAATTTGGTCAATACCGCGCCATCAAACTGCATAATTTCTTGGAACATTCGTGCCTGATCAACAGCATCATTACCAGCCAATGAGTCGCCGACAAATAATGTAAGATGTGGGTTAGCGACTCGTTTTACTTTGTTTAATTCATTCATTAAATTGGTTTTATTTTGCATTCTACCAGCAGTATCGACTAGTACAACATCTATACCTTTAGCTTGGGCAGATTCAATCGCATCTCGAGCAATTGCCGCGGTATCTCCACCTCTTTGACTAGAAATGCACCGAATCCCAAGATTATCACAATGTGCCTCTAACTGCTGAATGGCTCCGGCTCTAAAAGTGTCCCCGGCAGCAGCAATAACCGATAGCCCATTGTTTTGCAATCTTTTGGCAATCTTGGCTGCAGTGGTGGTTTTACCTGTTCCATTGACTCCGACAAGCATAATCACAACTGGAGTATCTTTGGCATCGATGAATGACCTTACTGATGCGTCAAAGTCCCAGTATCCAGCCCGTAAAATATTACGCAGTGCTCGTTTTAATGCCGCTTCAATAACTTTTGACAAGTCGGCCCCTTTACGCAATCGGGAGCCGACAAGATTGTTTCTTAACGCGTCGATAACCGCTGATACCGCGTCACTGGATATATCTGATTCTAAGAGCACCCATTCGAGTTCTTCAAGCATATTATCGAGTGTCGAACTTGATTTTATCAGCCGGCCGCCTTGTTCTACAACACCCCCACCTAACTCTACCTCAATGGTTGAGCCGCTTTCGGTCTCAATGCTGGCAGATTTTGTCGAGCCCTTTGGTGCTTGAGCCACCTCAACGAGTTTCCTTCCAGTGGTTGTCCGCATCATAGAGAGGTCAACTCGTGAGCCTGCCGGTCTAGCAACCTCTGTTGCTCCACGTTTCTTCATTGATTTTTCATAGGCTTTTTTTGCCTTTTCGGCTTGCTTCTGTTCTCGCTGCAAGCGCTTTTTTTCCTTGCGTGAAAGTTGCTGGGGGATGTAATCATCGTCTTCATCCAAAACCTCCCAATCATCATCAGAATCTTCTGATGTCATATCGCTAACTGGGTCGTCATCAAGTACTTCCCAATCATCATCATCTGTAACAAACGATTCATTAGTTGATTTGCTAACTTCTGGTTGAGTTATTTCGGTCTGAAGGTGTTCTTGCTGTGCAGCGATTAGTTCCTTTGCTTCATTAGAGTCTTCAGTTACGGTAAGTGATTCTGTGTCAACCTCATCGGCAACCTCTTTGACGCGTCGCTTGAATCGATCAAACAAACCCATATTTTCGCCTCAGTCATCTAGGGTAAGTTCACTACCAAACATGCCACCTCTCCGGCGCGGTTTAGGCTTAGAGGTGTCGCTTTCATCTGCAGCATCAACTGTGGGAGATTCTTCTGGTGTGGGCGTAATAGATTGCAACTTTTCTGCTGCTTCATTGAACTCTTGAGCAAGAATGCCGAGTTTTTCTTCAATGGCTCCAGCCTGCTTGAGTAAGGTTTCATGCAAATCGTTGAATTCGGCACGCCTAATCGCCAGAATTTTCATTGCATCGGACCACTTTCTTTCTCCGAAAATACCGGCCCCTAAATCGATAATCGCAGTTCCTTCCTCGGCACCAGAATGTTGGTAGTTGAGGGTGACTCCTGCCCCAATGGAAACATGTGCCTTTGCGTTACTTGAATTGGACATATCTGTTAATCGAGAGAGAATCTCTTCCGTTACTTGGTGCTCATTTATGACTCCGGTTATCTGTTCCATTCGACGTTGTAGTTCTTCCAAATGTTGACGGTGGCTTTCTACCAACCTTGCTTTATTTTGGAGTTCGCTACGGTCGACCATGGTGTTCAATTCCTATTCGAAGGAGGATTTGACAAAGCCATTGATTATTCTTCTTCGCTAGTTGGCGCAATGGTTCCTCCAGCCAACTCAATCTGTTCCCTGAAGGCGTGAAGAATTCTTGGCTCAGTTGAGGTCCTTGGGTCAATCTCCTTGACTGAATCGATATTGATCGCTCGACGCTTGGCCTTGTGCCTGGAACCCAGAATTGAGTAAGCCATGTGCTCAGCGGCATCTTTTGATTCAGCTGGCAGGTCAAGACTGAACTTATTTCTCACACTACCGAATGGCGCAATCCCGGATACTCGATATGCCTTCATCGGGTCGGCGACTTGCATGGCTGGTTTAAACTTCCCGTCGCGCAATAATTAGGCCATTCTTGCGTGAGATTGACTAATATAGAGCACCTGAGAGTGTTTATGCGGGGTTTGTTTCTAGTAGTTTTGCTGATACTAACACCCATTGGTGGCGCAGTCAATTTGCCGCCCTCAAGCATCAAGGAATTCGACGACGGCCGTTGGTATGAAGCAGTAATTACCTCTTATGAGAAACGGTGGAATTCATCCCTGTGGAATGATGTTATTGACCAAGGAGCAGTTCCACTCAGAGTAATTGGCGAATACGAGTTACTAGTATGGTGGAATGACGATTTGGAGATAGTCGGTGATTACGAGATTATTGAGTCTGGTGCAGCAGACTGGCGATACTCGCTCGAATTTACCGAATATCGCCCAGTGATGATAAAAATCTTGTTTGAGCCCCGTCTGCCAAGTTTTGCTTACACTCAAATATATCAGGCGATGTCAAAATTGGGGATAATTGCGAATGATCTCCTAGATGTAGAATACTCTGTTATGCCGCACAAAATTACTGTGCCATTAACCATCAGCGTTGATGTTGGTTTAATTTTGAGTATTCCCGGTGTATTATGGATAGAACCCGTCCTGCCTGCTGAAAGCCGTAATTTGGTTGCCTCGGCATACATGAGCGATGGACATGGTAATACTCAACCACATTGGAGCTACGGCCTAAACGGTGATGGAATCGTTTTGGGTGTAGCGGATAGCGGGATTGATTTTGATCATTCATGCTTTAGAGATACTATTGATAGCGTAGGCGAATTTGGCCCCGAACATCGCAAAATTCTGATAATTAACACTACTATCGACGACGGCGATGACCCCGGTGAATCTGACTATCGTCATGGAACGCATGTTGCTGGCTCGTTAGTTTGTAATGATGTATTTAGTTCCACTAACAATGGAGAACCAAACAACGGCTCTACAATAGCATACAACGCAAAACTGATTTTCCAAGACATTGTATCAGAAGAAGGGTGGTCACCACCGGAAAATGTGACCGAATTGTTATTTGAAAACTCAGTCAATGGGGGAATTATTCATTCTAATTCATGGGGAGATGATACCACCGCTTACACTGATAGGACCGCAGATTTCGATTTGTGGGCGATAGAAATGCCGTGGTCATTATCATTCATTGCACCAGGTAACACGGGCGGCCAATTATTGGAGCCTGCTAATGGAAGAAATGTTGTAGCCATTGGAGCAACAGACAAGGGAGTATCGCCCGAAATGTGGCAGTCTTCATCAGTTGGCCCGACAGAACTTGGGACCTATGGCATCTTTGCGGTCGCACCTGGAGTGTCAATAAATTCGGCAAAGGCTGACGGATTTGATGACTCTATGAACAATGCTCTGAGAGTATCAAGCGGAACTAGTATGGCAACTCCTTTGGCGGCGTCCTTTACCGGAGTTATTCAGCAAATGGTAGAGCAGGGTTGGCTGCTGGGGGCTAATGAAGAAGTAAATTCATACAACTTGTCTGATCTTGCCCCATCTTGGTCAAATGTGGATGATGGAGTTGTTGCCCTTGGAGGCGGTTTTAGCCCGTCAGGTTCGCTCCTTAGGTCATTATTGGCACTAGCAACTCAAGATTTGTTACATGACGGTGAGTCTTTTGTTAGAAACAACCAATCTGGCTGGGGCGTACTATCGCTAAACGAATTAATCGACTTTACAAGATTGGCGGATTCAGATGAAAATGATTCTATCGCTGTGACGCCGAATATATGGATTCATGATAGTTACCGCCCATCTTTCGATATTAATGAGTGGTTACTTGACCGGATAGATTCTGCAGGCTTAGAAAGTTTGGTAGAAAACCCATGGAATGGTGTCGGGTCCCAAGGGCCGTTTTTGCAAACTGGTGAAACCTGGACAAAGCGATTGGTTCCAAATCAACAAGAAGATTTTGAAGTTGTATTATCGTTTCCAGCAAAACCTGAACCATTTCTGGTCGACGACCTCCGCTTAACTATTAGGCTCTCGAACGGAAATGTTGCGACCGGTGAGCTATACAATGAATCTGGCTATTCAGGCATATTTTCAAGCGAGGATTTTACCAATTTAACTGCACCAAAAACAAATGAAACAAGCATAGGAGTGAAAATACCGGTTACAGAATTGGGTAATATCGAATGGATAGACCTAGAGGTTACGGCAAATTATGTTGCGCCCGGTAATAGCCAAGGTACGGTTGGTGTTGATGGCGATAGTGTGGGTTTTGCTATTGCGGCAAAAGGCGTGATTCGTGACTCAATAAATTGGGAGGACTCGGACGGCGATGGTTTGCCAAATGCAGTAGACATGTGTCCAAACCAAAGTTCCCTACCATACGATGTCGATGAAGATGGTTGTCCTGATGACAGTGACAGTGATGGGATAGTGGATGAATTTGATTTGTGCCCTGAAATCAATGCCAGCGGGTTTGATAACAACTTGGATGGGTGTATCGATGATAGTGATGGTGATGGAGTTGGCGATAATTTTGACCTATGTATAACGGCGGTATTGGATGATGCTTACCCAGTCGATGGGTTAGGTTGTCGCCCTGTAGATTCAAAAATTCAGATCATTGAAACTGGGATTGAGGGTTTAGATAACAACATTTGGAGACAAAATTTACGAGTTAGTTGGGAGATTAATGATGGCGACTTTGACCCATACCTTACTGGTGCAAGGATAATGATTAATCAAACAGGAAATACCTCGTTCTTCCCGATTGTAACCTGCACAGCCCATGAAATTATTACAGAAAATGGCGTCCACGCTTGCATTTGGAGTATACCTGAAGATTTACCCATTTTTGATATTAGCAATTTTGCGCTGCATGTGCAATACTTCGCACAGAGTCTGAATTCTTCGCCCGAAGCAAATAATGACATTGTATACCTGGACTCGCAATCATACTTCTACGCCGAAAACCAATTACAATTCAATGACAATCGCATAAATTCCGACCCTGGGTCAGCAAGTACAACCAGGGCTTTTGGTTGGGGGATAATTACCATTTTCTCTGTGGCGATAATCTTACAGAGGCTGTGGCGGGTTTTGAAGGAAAATGAAAACAATGAAGGTAAGGATGACTTTTCCAGTAAAGCGCCGTTTATAGAGTATGAAAACGAATGATTGCGGGGCATTTATGCCAAAATTACCTATTTGATTGTTGAATTTCCACAAGGTGAACCTTGAAGTTCAATGTCGTTTTGGCCTATATATCCCCAAGGGGATGGTGAATGAAATGAGTGACCGCCTTTATGTTGGAATTGACCTAGGAACGTATCAATCTACTATCTCATCAAGTGCTGGTGCAAGCCACACAATTGAGACCATTGTAGGAAGACCGAAAGACCCAGTAGCGAGAAACTTTCTCGGCCGTGATGTGCTATTTGGCAATGACGCTTTGAAAAACAAACTCGCCTGCAACCTATATCGCCCAATGGCTGCTGGTGTTGCTCAAGACGATGAGGCCAATCTTGCAGCGGCCAAAGCATTCGTTTCGCATCTCTTGGAGACCGTCGATCCTGAAGAATACGACGAAGTGTTTGGAGTCATTTGCTCACCAAGTCACGTTTCTTTCACCGATAAATCAAACCTCGTTGCAACTTTGAGAGGTCAAGTTAATGCAATTATGGTCGTTACAGAACCATTTGCTACCGCATATGGTATCGAAGAAATCGCCGGCTCTATTGTTGTCGATATCGGAGCAGGAACTACTGACATTGCCCGAATTCACGGAACATTCCCTTCAGATGAAGACCAAATCACTATCCAGGAAGCTGGTGACTGGTTGGACCTTGCATTGATGGAATTAGTCGAAAAGAAATACACCGGTGCACAAGTAACTAAAGACATGGTTCGCCGATGGAAGGAGGCCTCATCATATGTCGGCAAGGATGCCAAAGAAGTGATGGTAGAATTATCTGTTGAAGGTAAAAAGCAAGTTGTCGACATTGGCGACCTAATTGTCGAAGCATGTGAGACCATAATTCCTCTGATTGGTAACGCAATCAAGAAAATCGTCGCAACCGCTGACCCGGAATATCAGCCCGTCTTGAGAAACAACATCATTCTCTCCGGTGGCGGATCCTTGATAGACGGTATTGCCACCAGAATGGCTGAAGAAATCGCGGACATCGGAGATGTCAATGTCTGGTGTGTTGAAGATGCAATCAACAGCGTCGCAAACGGTGCATTGAAACTCGCTGGAGAAATGCCTGACGACATGTATACATCAATTAATTAAGTCAGCTGACGGATTTTTAGATAAGGTCAACAATACGGCCTGATAGACCCTAAATTATTGGGAAAGTTCAAGAGTGGTTGATTACCGATAGGCGTCGTATGACAGTCGGCTCCTCGTCGCCCAACGGAATAAAACGCGTTGGTGACAACTCATCTGAAGAGCGAGCCGCCTTAGAAGGAATGCTACAAGGATATCCTGTCGAACAACTGGTTGAAGAGGTTCTAATCGCCTGGGATGAACTCGCAAAACGTAATGATGAGATGGTCACGGTAAAACAGAGATTAAGAGTCCTAGAATTAGACTTAGCCGAGCGAGAGGATATGGTCGCTCCTGAAGTTGCTAGAATGAATGATTTAGAGACTGAATTGGAAGAGAAAAACAGCCAGTTAGTCCACCTTGAGAGGCTATTGTCAGATGCAAGACAAGATCTTGCTGCTCAGCAATCTTCGTTATCCCATGAAGAAAGGCTCAAAATGGAAGATGAGGTTGAGGCTTTGCGAATTTTAACCTCGGAACAGGATGAAGTAATTGGCGAGATGGAAGGCAGAATCTCCCAAATGGTTGAAGCCCTTGAGAGAGCTGCAGATGCCGGACTAACCTCAGTAACAGCGGACGAGGTTAGAAGCCTAAAGTCACAAGTTGATAGTATGACAAAACAGTATGAGGTGGAAGCTTCCGCCAACAAGGCTCTCGAAGAGGAGCGACAAAGACTCCGAGATATCGCTGACCGATTGCGTGGCCTACTAGATGCTCGCGATAATCGACTTACAGAACTCGAAGAGCAATTAGAAAGAGTCATGCAAGGGCCCCGCTCAGTATCAGCAGAGCATGATTATCTAGTCGAACAAATTGAAGAATTAAAGCGCCGGCTACTGGAAAGAAATCGGGAATATGAGTCCCTACGTCGCCGGGAACGACGACTACACAGTGATGTCTTTGAGAGGGATGAGAGGATTCAGCAAATGTCTCTTACAATGAGTGACATAGAAGCTGCGCTACAAGATAGAACTGCAGAACTAAGAGAGTTAGAAGATATTAGAGAAACAATGTCAAATGAATTAGATTCTGTCCGCAGAGGTGAGCGTACAAGAGAAGTTGTTGGTCGAGTTTTCGCTGATTCGTTAACGCTTGTCCGTGGCCATGACGAGCGAGAGATGAAGCGAGAAGCATATGCAAATTCTCCAGACGTTGAGCGAAAATTATCCACGCCTGACCTGGATGATATGGCAAACTTAGCCGATGGCGGTAGAGTAAACCTTGATGTCGAAGAGACGGTTATTGAACCGGGTATAGAGGTTGATACCAACCGACCTGCTGCACCAGGAGGAAGCGGCGACCCCGTAATCTTCGAAGATGAAGATTGATGTCAATCATTGGCCTTTAGAAAAGGCAATCAACTCATCGATTGGAATATGGTCGACTGTGTCTTTACAATAATGTGCTCTAGCGACTTTGCCTTGCTCATCAATCAGAATATCAACTGGAATTATCGATAGTTTGCCTATTGATAGCGTCAATGGGAAATAACCTTTCAGAGTAGCTTGCATAAATGTCAGCGGCGAGCGGAGTGCACCGATAAGAAATCTGCCAAACGATTTAGCGACTGAATTACGCTCGAAGTGTTCGTATGATTCATCTGCGACAATCGTGAATGGTGCATCGTGCTTCTTCATGCGCTTAGTCAACTCGCCAATTTTGGCATCAAATACGCCAACCATAACAGTGTCATCAGAAAACTCGTTCCAGCGCTTAATTATCCGGTTAATTCTAATATTACAAAATGGACACGAGGAGAACCTAAAGAATGTCAAAATAACTCGCTTTCCAAGGTAATCAGCCATCTTGAAGGTAGTCCCATCAATTGCGGGTAGAGCAATATCTGGCGCGTTAGCACCAGCAACTAATCTCGTCATGAGAAATCCTGAATCTAGCGGCTAAAGAAATTAATCACTCAATGCTGAGCATATCGCTGCTATCTTGCTCTTCAGATCATTCAAATCCGTTGCGTCTTCAGTCAACGTTCCAGTAACCACCCAATCTGCGCCAGATTCTGCCGCAAGTTTAGCCTGTTCCGGGGTTCTAATGCCGCCACCAACTATTATGGTCAAACCATCTGTAGTTCGGGCTGATTTAATCAACTCCGGATTGACTTGCTTATCTGCACCACTACCTGCTTCAAGGTATAACAGTTTGAAGCCATACATCGCAGCGGTCAATGAATATGCCTTTACCAAGTCAACGTCATCGGGCATCAGTAAGTCTGCACTGCCTACCTCTCCAACTTTACCACCTGGATGGCATACCAAGTAGCCAGTCGGCAATGCATCAACCCCGAACTTATCGAGATATGGCGCACCACGTAACTGTTCGCCAACCAAGAAGCGGCGGTCTGTCGAGTTCATCAACATCATGAAGGTAATAGCATCTGCTGCTGGAGATAGGGCGTGGGAGCCTCCTGGGAATAGAACTACGGGGACTTGCCACCTTAACTCGTCACCATCGGGAGATTGGCTGGCTGCGAAGGCGCGTAACTCTAGGCCTTCTTGTATAGCTACGCAAGTCGCATGGACTATTTCATCTGGGGTATCGGTAGAGCCCCCAACAAAAATCATCGAGGTACCGGCTTCTACAGCAACACATGCTCGATCAGAAGCGACTTGTGGGGATTGTTTGTCTGGATCTATTAGTGTCACATGTCTAACGCGACCTTTGGTATCAGTAACGTAAGACAGTGTGGTAACATCATCACGGCGCATGCCAATCGTTGGTTGGTTGACCCTACGACGCATATTTATTGCGGAGATATATCTGTCTAAGGTGCTAATCACATAGTTATCAATGATTACCGCGTGGACGGTATATGAGCGAAGTTGGCCCTTTCAGGAGACTGCTGTCTCACATGAAGGGTCATAGAAAGACGATTCGCTTAGCCTCATTTTGTTCGATAACCAACAAAATATGGGACCTTGCTCCGCCCCTGCTAATTGGTCTGGCAGTTGACGTAGTGGTATTGAGAGAGGATTCGTTCCTAGCGAGCCTAGGATTTACTGATCCATGGAATCAATTGATTCTGCTATCAATACTAACTTTTGCTATCTGGGGCCTAGAATCGCTATTCGAGTATTTCTACGGTGTTTTGTGGCGAAACCTTGCTCAAACTGTTCAACATGAATTACGTTTAGACACGTTTAATCATGTGCAAAAGCAAGGCATGGGATGGTTTGATGAACGGCAAAAAGGGGATATTCTTGCAATCTTGAATGATGATATAAACCAACTTGAGAGATTCTTAGACAAGGGTGCCAACGACCTCCTGCAGGTTTCGACAACAGTAATAGTGGTAGGCGCAGTATTCTTGTTCATCTCTTGGGAGGTTGCAATGTTAGCAATTATTCCAATCCCGATAATCGTATGGGGCTCGTTCAAGTATCAGCGTAGTCTTGAACCAAAGTATGCCGAAGTGCGTAATGCCGCTGGCAAGATGAATGCTCTGTTAGAAAATGACTTGTCTGGTATGTCAACTATCCAGTCATTCACCTCAGAAGAAATAGAGGTTGCAAGGGTAAGACGCCTCAGTGATGATTACCGTGAGGCAAATCGTAAGGCGATTCGCTTATCGGCGGCGTTTACACCATTAATTAGAATGGCAATATTGTGTGGATTTACTGCGACATTATTGCTTGGTGGCTGGTATACTCTAGAGGGAACATTAGCAGTAGGCGCATATTCAGTATTGGTTTTCATGACGCAAAGGCTGCTTTGGCCATTAACGAGATTAGGTGAAACCTTTGATTTATATCAGCGAGCTATGGCTTCGTCAACCCGTGTCTTAGACGTTCTTACCTCTGAAATTGAAATCAAGGAAGGTGATTACACGCCTAAGCGGAAGAAGATAGAGGCCAGTGACATCAGTTTTGATTCAGTCTCTTTTGCCTACACAGGTAGAGAGGAAACATTCAGTAATCTGTCATTAGACTTGGCTGCAGGCAAGACCACTGGGGTAGTTGGCTCGACAGGTGCGGGAAAAACTACCCTCACCAGGTTAATACTAAGATTTGCTCAGCCAAACTCTGGTAGCATCAATTGGTGTGGGAAAAGTATCGACGAATGGTCACTCAAGCATCTGAGGTCCTCAATTGCTTTGGTAGAACAACACATAACCCTGTTTCCAACCACGATTCTGGAAAATATCCGTTATGGCAACCCTGAGGCATCGGACGATGAGGTATTCGAAGCGGCGAGAATTGCTGAAATCGCCGAATTTGTCATTGGCCTACCAGACCAATGGCAAACTATGGTCGGTGAAGGCGGGTATCGCCTATCTGGTGGACAGCGGCAACGTATTGCTATTGCACGTGCAATTATCTCGAACCCGAGGGTGCTCATTCTCGATGATGCAACGAGCGCGGTTGATCCGTCGAAGGAGCACGAGATTCGTTCGGCGATGTCAACGGTGATGGATGGCCGGACAACGCTGGTCATAGCGCACCGTCCAGGGACCATCGCAATGGCTGACAACGTCGTCTTGCTCGATGAAGGACGGGTGATTGCGACAGGAGACCACCAAGAGTTACTCGACACAGAGCCCCGCTATCGGGAGGTGCTCGCCGCCCTCGAACCGGGTGACGCTGAGACGGTGGTGAACTGATGTGGGGCGGTGTTGGGGTCGACCCAAACGATCGGCTTACGAAAGATGATGCAAGTCA
>ENA-OSEY01000875-OSEY01000875.1-marine-metagenome-genome-assembly--contig:-NODE-875-length-21333-cov-3.480900_pt1 | contig 21333 bp, 22 predicted proteins | sample MGYA00248465_ERZ534230 | MGnify/ENA primary metagenome ERZ534230 (study PRJEB26409, sample SAMN06344110) | marine metagenome | isolation source: Sea water from surface | place: Atlantic Ocean:Southern...
CGGGAATTGATGACTATGTGGCTAATATTATTACGGCCCAGTTGCTGTTTTTGGAGTCTATGGATGCGAAAAGAGATATACAGATATACATTAACTCACCTGGAGGATCTGTTTATGCTGGACTTGGAATATATGATACCATGCAATATATAAATCCAGACGTATCTACTATTTGTATAGGTATGGCTGCTTCGATGGGTGCTGTTTTATTGTGCGCTGGTCAAGACGGAAAAAGAACAGGACTTAAGCATGCTAGGGTAATGATTCATCAACCTCTTGGAGGAGCACAAGGTCAAGCTTCAGATATTGAAATTACGGCTAGAGAAATTCAAAAGCTTAAAAAGGAGCTTTACGAAATCATTTCGCACCATACGAAAAAAGACTATGAAACGGTTTGGAAAGATAGTGACCGAGATTATTGGATGACTTCTGAAGAAGCAAAAAAATATGGAATGATTGACGAAGTACTTTCTAAAAAATAAGATGTCAAAGGCTCAAGACGATAGCATAAGATGTTCCTTTTGTGGAAGGGAGAAAAAAGACGTCAATGTACTTATTGCAGGTATTACTGGTCATATTTGTGATTCTTGCATCAGTCAGGCACACCTAATCGTAGAAGAAGAAGCAGGTGTAAAATCAAGTGCAGAAATTGAAAAATCTCTAAAATTATTAACTCCAGAAGAAATAGTTCAGCATCTTAATAAACATGTTATTGGTCAAGAAGATGCCAAAAAAGTTTTAGCGGTTGCGGTTTATAATCATTACAAAAGATTACTGCAAAAAGGGAAAACACAAGATGATATTGAAATTGAAAAATCAAATGTCATCATGGTTGGAGAGACGGGAACAGGCAAAACACTTTTGGCTAGATCAATTGCTAAGTTGTTAAATGTTCCTTTTTGTATTGCAGATGCAACTGTTCTAACAGAAGCTGGATATGTTGGTGAAGATGTTGAAAGCATCCTTTCTCGATTATTACAAGCTGCTGATTACGATGTAAGTGCAGCTGAAAAAGGAATAGTATTTATTGATGAGATTGATAAAGTGGCAAGAAAAAGTGATAATCCATCCATTACAAGGGACGTTTCCGGAGAAGGTGTACAACAAGCCATGTTGAAATTGTTGGAAGGAGCTCAAATTAGCGTACCACCTCAAGGAGGTAGAAAACACCCTGAACAAAAAATGGTTCAAATCAATACCAAGGACATACTTTTTGTTTGTGGTGGGGCCTTTGATGGGATCTCCAAAATAATTGAAAGGAGAGTCAAAAGCCAATCCATTGGTTTTAATGCATTATCTAAAGATGAATTCAATGAAGAGAAATTACTGTCTCATGTGAATCAGTTAGATATCAAAAAATTTGGTTTGATACCTGAGTTAATAGGGCGCTTCCCAGTTCTAACGTATTTAAATCCTTTAACTAAGGACGTATTGTTGAGTATACTAACAGACCCTCAAAATGCGCTTGTAAAACAATACGTTAGATTATTTGAAATGGATGAAATTAAATTGTCCATTCAACAGTCTGTTTTGGAGTTTATTGTAGATAAGGCAATTGAACTGAAGCTTGGAGCTAGAGGACTTCGTTCCATTTGTGAAGCTATTCTAACAGAGGCTATGTTTAATGCTCCATCTAGTGATGTGAAAGAGCTAGTTATAGACCTTAAGTATGCTCAGAAACAGTTTTCAAAATCAAAAATAAGTAAGCTCAAGGTAGCTTAATCTATTTTATTATACCTAACTATACTAAAATCATGTGGATTCTTATCATCCTTAAAGTTCGTCATAATGACCTCTGTTGACCATTTTTCTTCTTCAATTTCAGGGAAAAAGGTGTCCCCACTAAATGCAGTTTCAATATGAGTAATATACATTCTGTCTACTACATTTATTTCTAAGCATTTTTTATAAATTTCACCTCCACCAATAATAAATAATTCATTGGTTTTCAAATTCTTTTTGACGTATTCAATACTTTCTTCTATGCTATGAACAATAATACATCCTTCAGCAGTGTAGTTCTCATTTCTAGTAATTATGATGTTATCTCTATTTTTCAGAGGTCTATATTTTTCAGGAATGCTTTCAAAATTTTTTCTTCCCATTATAACGGGGTGATGAATGGTAGTCTCCATAAAAAACTTCATGTCTTTTGGGAGATGCCATATTAATTGGTTGTTTTTACCAATAACTCGATTTTTTGCAATGGCAACAATTAGAGAAATGATCATATCGAAACAGCTGCTTTAATATGAGGATGTGGATCGTAATTAATTAGCTCAAAGTCTTCAAATGTGAATGCAGTGATGTCTTTTATTTTTGGGTTAATCTTCATTTGAGGCAGTGGTCTGGTATCTCTTGAAAGTTGCTCTTTTGCTTGATCAATATGATTGTTGTAGAGGTGTACATCTCCAAAAGTGTGTACAAAATCTCCCGGCTGTAAATCCGTAACTTGAGCAATCATCATGGTGAATAAAGCGTAAGATGCAATATTGAACGGTACACCTAGAAAAGTGTCAGCACTTCTTTGATAGAGTTGACAAGATAGCTTCCCTTCGCTGACATAAAATTGGAAAAACGCATGACACGGAGGTAAGGCTGCTTTTCCATTTTTCACATTTTCGGTAAAGCTTTTTGATGTGTCGGGTAAAACACTTGGGTTCCATGCAGATACGATCATCCTTCTACTATTGGGATTGCTTTTTATTTGATCAATTAGAACTTCTATTTGATCAATTCCTTCTGAGTTCCAATTACGCCATTGATGACCATACACTGGTCCTAAATCTCCGTTTTCATCCGCCCATTCGTCCCATATTCTAACTTTATGATCTTTCAAGTATTGGATGTTTGTTTCCCCTTTTATAAACCAAAGCAGTTCATGAATTATGGATTTAAGATGTAGTTTTTTTGTAGTCAACAAAGGAAAACCTTCTGAAAGATTAAATCTCATTTGGTACCCAAAACAACTAATGGTTCCAGTTCCTGTCCGGTCACCCTTTTGAGTGCCATTTTCAAGTATGTGTTTTAGTAAATCGTGATATTGTTTCATATTCTTATTAAAGAAAGCTCAAAAATAAAGTGTAAATAAAAATGACCTTTAAAAAGTTAAAAAAATTTATCAACGGTATTTAAAAAGTCATTCCAACAATGGTTGCGGATAACAATGAAGCCAGTGTACCAGCCAACAAAGCTTTTAAGCCTAATTCTGAAAGAAGTTTTCGTTTAGAAGGGGCCAGAGAACCAATTCCTCCAATTTGAATTCCTATAGAGGCAAAATTTGCAAATCCACATAACATGTATGTAGCCATAGTAATGGATTTTTCTTCTGTAAATGCACCTGCCGTTTTCAAGTCACTCAAACTGATGTATCCAATAAATTCGGTCATGATTACTTTTTCACCTATTAATCTACCAACTAAGGTTATGTCTTCTGAACAAACTCCTAACAACCACATAAAAGGGGCAAATACATATCCTAACATAACCTGTAAAGAAAACTCATTAAATTGTCCATTACTTATACTTTCAATCCATCCGTTAAGTCCTGTAATACCACCAAATTTTATGAGTAAAAAATTGGCCATGGCAATAAAAGCAATAAATACCAGTAACATGGAAGCTACATTTACAGCTAGCTTAAGTCCTTCAACAGTACCATTTGAAATAGAGTCAAGTACATTACTTCCAATTTTTTCTTTAGTTACTTCCACTTTTGAATTAATGGCTTCCTTTTGTGGAATAAGTATTTTGGATATGATCACAGCACCTGGGGCTGCCATGAAGGATGCAGCTAATAAATGTTTAGCAAATTTTAATCTTTCTACCGGATCATCGCCTCCTAGGAATGCAATGTAAGCGGCTAATACTCCACCTGCAAGAGTAGCCATTCCTCCAGTCATAACTAGTAGGATTTCAGATCTATTCATATTAGCTAAGTAGGCCTTAATCATAAGAGGAGATTCAGTTTGTCCTAAGAAGATATTACCTGCAACAGATAAACTTTCAGCTCCAGATAATTTTAAAATCTTGGTCATTAATATCGCAAGAACATACACTATTTTTTGAATTATTCCTAAGTAAAATAAAACGCTGGTTAAAGCAGAAAAGAAAATGATGGTGGGGAGTACTTGAAAGGCAAACAAAAAACCATGTTTTTCAGTATCTAAAAATGAACTGAACAAAAATTTAGTTCCCTCTTTAGAAAAATCTAAGATTTTCACAAATCCTTTCCCCAATACATCAAAACCCATTCTAAAGTATTCAAGGAAGCCTATTCCTAAAGGATTAATGATTAGAAACGCTAAAAGTGCTTGTATTCCTATTCCAATGAAAATGAGCTTCCATTGTATGTTTTTTCGCTGCTCACTAAAAATAAACGCAACAAAAAGTATAAATGCTATTCCGACTAAACCTCTTAATATGGAAACAATTGATAAATCCATCTATCTAATTAACGTATTTTTTTATATATGTATGTATTTCCTTCGCTTGAAAGTTTCAGGACCGTATCACTTATTGCTAAAAGTTCCATTTCATAAGTTATCCTTTCAGGAACAACCCCATCTGCGGTGAGTTCACCTAATTTTTGCTCTCCATTTTTTAAAATCAGAGATGAGTTACCTAGTTCGTCATTTACAAGGAATAGCGAATCAATATAAGTAGTACAAATAGGAGTGCTGGTAAGAAATATAGTAGAATCAAAAAACGACCAGTTGCCATTTTGCATGTCATCATGAAAAATGAAACTACCATTGGATCTCTCTAAAGACAATTGATACCTATCATAATGTGGTACTTCCATACTATCGCTATTGTCCCATTTTACATACTTAATTTCCCAAACTCCAATTAATTGTTGTTCAATAGATTTTGAGCAATTAAATAGAGAGATTATCATGCAATAAATTATAAACTTTTTGATGTACAGATGCTTAATCTTTTTTTCTCTTGTTAATTTCATCTCTCAGTCGTGAGGCTGATTCATAATCTTCATTATCAATGGCGTCTTTTAATTGAGAATTCAGTTCTTTAACTGTCATTCTTTCGATTGGATTCTGAGTAATTTCTTCTACATTTATTTCAGGCGTCAACTCATCAGCATTATCTTCTACATCATCGTCATCCAAAATAATTCCAGCTGAACTTAGTACAAATTCATAAGTATAAATAGGACAATCGAAGCGGATAGCAAGAGCAATAGCGTCTGATGTTCTTGAATCAATTTCTATCTCTTTTCCTTCATATTCACATATGAGCTTAGCAAAAAATATTCCCTCTACTAAATTATATATGATGATTTCTGAAATATTTATTTTAAAAAGCTCTGCAAAGTTTTTAAACAAGTCGTGCGTAAGGGGCCTGCTTGGTGTCATTTTTTCTAACTCTATAGCAATGGCTTGAGCCTCAAAGCCACCTATGATGATTGGAAGCCTTCTTTTACCAATGGATTCAGAAAGAACGAGAGCGTATGCACCAGATTGGGTTTGGCTGTAGGATAGCCCTGCAATTTCTAATTTGATTTTATCCATATTAAGAAAAAAATTGGGGAATATCCCCAATCATTACTTAATTATAAATATAGTGAATTTATATCATTAATTTTGAGAAGCTGAAAATTTCTTTACGGCTTCAGTTAACCTAGGAAGTACCTCAAAGGCATCACCAACAATTCCGTAATCGGCTGCTTTGAAAAATGGTGCTTCGGGGTCTGTGTTGATAACAACAATTACTTTACTTCCGTTTACTCCAGCTAAATGTTGAATAGCTCCAGATATTCCAGCAGCAATATATAGATTTGGTCTTATTGCAACTCCAGTCTGGCCAACATGTTCGTGGTGTGGTCTCCAGCCAATATCTGCAACAGGTCTTGAGCAAGCGGTAGTAGCACCTAGTACATCCGCTAAATCTTCAACAATTCCCCAATTTTCAGGACCTTTCAAGCCTCTTCCAGCTGAAACCACCAATTCAGCTTCTGGTAATGGAACACCATCACCTTGGGACTTTAGTTCTTTTACTTTGATACCAAATGTTCCTAAATCGGGACTAAATTCTTCTAGGTTAGCATCTTTTTGGTTAAGTTGGGGCGCTAAAGAGTTTGGTAGAATTGAAATCACTTTTTTAGCAGAATGAAGTGCCACATGGGCAATAGCTTTTCCAGAGTATACATTGGTTTTAACTACAAATCCATTACTTGTCTCAGGTAAATCTATCGCACCTGAAATATGGCCTGCATTTAATTTGGCAGAAATTCTAGGGCCTACACCCTTTCCAGTTTGGTCCTGAGCTAGAACTACAAATTCGGCATTTGTTTTTTCAACTGCTGCACCAATAAGGTTTGTAAGTGCTTGATCATTACTTTCATTAAGACTTCTGCAAACCAAAATGTTTTCTGCTCCATAATTTCCTAGTTCTTTTAGTATTTCCTCAGATGTATCACCATAAGTGACCACTGTTACTGAACCTAATTGACTACCGTAATAAACAGCTTCCATAGCTGCTTTACTTACTTTATTTTTTACTTCTACAAATACGACTACTGACATATTATATAACTTTTGCTTCGTTGTGTAATAATTCTACTAATTCATCCATATTTTCTGGCTCAATGTATTTGCAGCCAGATTTAGCATCAGGTAATTCAAATTTAACTACTGAGCTTAATGGTTCTTGCTCTACTGGATTAATAACATTTAAGGGTTTGGTCCTTGCAGCCATAATACCTCTCATATTAGGGATACGTTGCTCCGCCATTCCTTTTGCTGCACTAAGCACAAATGGAGTGATCACTTCTACCACTTCAACACCACCTTTTACATCTCTTTCAAGGGTGGCTACATTATTAGTAACGTCTAGTTTGGTTGCAAGTGATACAAATGGAGTGTTCAACATCTCTGCTATCATTCCTCCAATTTGTGAACCATTGTAATTTATAGTTTCTTTTCCAGTGAGAATAATATCATAATTTTCATTTTTTGCGTATTCTGCAATTTGTTTAGCAACAAAATGGGGATCTGAAGGATCTGCATCAATTCTTACCGCGTCATTGGCTCCAATAGCCAACGCTTTTCTAATTGTAGGATCATCTGATGCAGTACCCACTGTAATTGTTGTTACTGAACCACCTTGAGCTTCAACTAGCTCAAGCGCTCTAACCAGAGCATACCATTCATCATAAGGGTTTACAATGTACTGCACTCCATTTTCATCAAATTTTGTATTGTTGTCCACAAAATTTATTTTGCTTGTCGTGTCAGGTACCTTGCTAATACATACCAATAATTTCATTGAAATTGAGTTAAAAATTTAAGATCGCTAAAATAATTATTTATGTCAAGTTGCCCTATATTGATTAGAAAAATATCATACAGGCTTAACAAATTGAATTGTTTATTTAATGCCAATAAACTAAAGTGATATATAAAGGAGATTTTTGTACTATTGTTTACTATAAAAATCTATTTTTGGACTTCAAATAAAGATAATGAAAACAGTACAGTATAGAGAAGCACTAAGAGAAGCAATGGTTGAGGAGATGAGAATTGATCAGAATGTTTTTTTAATGGGAGAAGAAGTTGCTGAATACAATGGTGCATATAAAGTATCTCAAGGGATGCTTGATGAATTTGGACCTGAAAGAGTTATTGACACTCCAATTGCTGAACTTGGATTTGCCGGTATAGCTGTTGGTGCAGCTATGAATGGATTAAGACCTATCGTGGAATTTATGACATGGAACTTTGCATTATTGGCATCGGACCAAATAATTAATAGTGCTGCAAAAGTTTTGCAAATGAGTGGTGGCCAATATTCTTGCCCCATTGTGTTTAGAGGAGGTAATGGACAAGCAGGCCAGCTTGCAGCGACACATTCGCAAAGTTTTGAAGCTTTCTATGCTCATGTTCCTGGTTTAAAAGTGGTAACTCCATCTACACCATACGATGCGAAAGGATTACTTAAATCTGCAATCAGAGATGACGACCCTGTCTTAATTATGGAATCTGAAAAAATGTATGGGGATAAGGGGGAGATTCCAGAAGGTGAATATTTAATACCGATTGGTAAAGCCGATATTAAGCGAAAAGGTGATCATGTCACTTTAGTTTCGTTTGGTAAAATCATAAAGGTAGTCCACGAAGCAGCAGAGGCTTTACAAAAAGAAGGAATTTCTTGCGAAATTATTGATTTGAGATCCGTAAGACCTATTGATTATGATACTGTGGTTGAGTCGGTAAAAAAGACCAATCGATGTGTAGTAATTGAAGAAAGTTGGCCACTGGCTTCTATTTCTGGCGAAATTGCTTATCATTTACAGCGATACGCATTTGATTATTTAGATTCACCAGTGATAAGAGTTATGCAATCTGACACTCCATTTGCCTTCTCAAAAGTACTTATAGAAGAGGCCCTTCCAAATGTGAGTAGAATTGTGAATGCGGTAAAATCAAGCCTTTACGTTAGTTAATTTATAAGGCTGAAATTAATAGATCTAAATCCTTGTAAGGTAAATCAAATGTTTCTCCTAAAAAGGACGATGTTAGTACCCCCTTGTAAATATATACTCCGTGTCTGAACCCTTTTTCTTTCTGAATGATTTTTTCACATCCTCCCCTTTCAGCGATTTCTAATAAAAGAGGAGAAAATATATTTGAAAGACTATAACTAGCCGTTCTAGAAACCCTGGATGCTATATTTGGAACTCCGTAATGAACAATACCAAATTTTTTAAATGTTGGTTTTTGATGTGTTGTAATTTTTGATGTCTCAAAACACCCCCCTTTATCAATACTTACATCTACGATAACAGAGCCTTCTTTCATATTTTTAATCATATCTTCGTTGACAACACATGGAGTTCTTCCATGAGGAACACGTAATGCGCCAATAGCAACATCACATCTCCTCAAAGCCTTTTCCAATACTTTTGGCTGGATTACAGATGTAAATATCTTATGACCTATCTCTCGTTGTAATCTTCTAAGTTTAAATAGAGAGTTATCAAAAACTTTTACAGAAACTCCAAGAGAAAGTGCAGCACTAGCGGCAAATTGACCAACTGTTCCCGCGCCAATTATAACCATCTCTGGAGGAGTGATCCCTGCCAACCCACCTAACATTAATCCTTTGCCGTCATTGGCATTACTCATTAATTCAGCTGCTATAAGAACAGAAGTAGTTCCTGCAATTTCACTCATAGATCTTACAATTGGGAACGAACCACTTTCGTCTTCAATGTAATCCCATGCAATAGCAGTAATCTTCTTTTCCATGAGTTTTTTAAGCGTACTTTTTGGTTGTGCAGAAAGTTGAAGGGCTGAAAAAAGAATTTGTTTATACTTCATCATCTTAATTTCCTCTTCACTTGGTGGAGAAATTTTAAGAATGATATCTGCTTTGTATATTTCTTGCGTGTCGTGTATTATCTCAGCTCCACTTTCACTGTATTCATTATCACTGAAATTGGCGTTTTTCCCCGCGTTAGATTCGATAACTACTCGATGGCCGTTGGCTACAAGTAGGCCAACTGATTCTGGGACTAAAGCTACTCTTTGTTCTTGAAATTCTGTTTCTCTTGGAATACCAATGTATAATTTTTGTTTTTTTCTTCCTACCTCCAATTTTTCTTCTTGAGGTGAAAGTGCTGCTTCTAAGGCTAGTGATTTTAAGGCGTCTCCGGATGAAATCATATTGAAATGGTGATTATTCGATATTGTTCTTCAACGATTATGGAAATATTTACGTATTTCTTTGGTAAAAAGTTAAGAAATTTTTCTGGCCATTCAATAAAACAAAGCGGTTCATCTTTTAAATAATCTATAAATCCAAGATTTTCAACTTCTTCTTCTTTTTCTATTCGATATCCATCGATATGAAGAACTTCACCCACTTCACCACCCATGTAATTATTAATGATGCTAAATGTGGGCGATGAAGAGTCAAATATTTCAAATTTTTCTAGAATTTGCTTGATTAACGTAGTTTTTCCGCTTCCTAGCTCTCCATTTAACGTAAAAATTTTATTAGATGGTATCATTTTAGCTATTGCTTTTGCAACCTCATCTAGTTCTTTAACCGATGATATTTTGAACTTTTTATTCATTATTGCTTTATAGCAATGTATACTAGTTCATCTGGATTAAGTCTCATTTTTTGATAATTCAATTTTTTGAGATCAGTTCTGGGATTGAAAATTTCAATTTTAAAACCAGCTTTCTCTAGTTTGATAGGATAATCTTTTCCGTATAATCTAAGGTGATCTTTTTGCCAAAAATGCTTTTCTCTTTCCTTAGGGTCTGTTATTGTAGAATCTTCATATGTGGATTCACTTTCATAATTTATGGGAACTTGAAAAATACCCCATCCTCCTTTTTTCATTACCCTGTAAAGCTCTGTCATACATTGGTGATCATCTTCAACATGCTCTAATACGTGATTACAAAAAATGACATCATATGAATTTTCATCAAGAGGTATTTGGTGTAAATCAAAATGAAGATCAGCTAGAGGTGATTCAAGGTCAGCAGTTGTGTAGTTTAAATTTGTTTGCTTTTTAAATATGGGGTAAAAGCATTGCTCAGGAGCAATATGTAATAGGTTTATTTTTTTTTCACTAAAAAAGTTACTTTGTTTTAGATAGAGCCATAACAATCGATGTCTTTCAAGAGTTAAATCATAAGGACATAGCACATTTTCTCTATGTGCAATATCTGAACCGTAAGAAAGGAATTTTCTGAACTTTCGTTCACAAACTGGACACTCTACATTGGAACCTTTAAAGGCAATTGGTGCAAAAAGTTTAAACACATAACTTAATCTAATTAGTAGGGGTCTAGGCAGCGTATTTAAGAGGTATTTATAAATAGTTTTCATTTCAATAACTCCTCAATTTTTTCTGCATAATCTAAAGAGTCGTCTCTGTAAAAATGTAGTTCAGGTGTCCTTCTTAATTGGTTCTTTACAATTTGACTTAATTGATGTCTGATAAATTTAGATGATGAGTGTACTTTTTCAAATACCTCATCATTATCCTTGCCTCCAAATATACTTAGATATACTTTAGCAATAGATAAATCGGGACTCATCCTTACTGTAGTTACACTTACCATTGCTCCCATACAAATAGAAGAGGCGTTTTTTTGAAAAAAAACACCCAATTCTTTTCTGATCACGTTTGCAACTTTTTCCCGTCTTATACTCATGAAGGTTGCAAATTTAGAAAAACTAATCAGTTGATCACAATACCTCATCGTATTGGTTGTTTTATGAAATAGTTCATCAACTATATTAACTTTGTTTCTTCTTATGAAAAATTTGTTTAGCATAGCGAAAATTACATTGCAGTTTAAAAAAACACTGTTTTTTAACTTGATGTTTAACATTTTAGCCATGTTTTTTTCACTGTTTTCATTTGCCATGATTATTCCCTTACTTAGAGTAATTTTCAATACAAAAGAATCTATTCAGGCACTATCCCTTGATTATCCAGGAACTTTTTCACTTTCAAAAGAAAGCATAGTTGATCATTTTAATTATCAATTATCCAATTACGCGCTTACTGAAGGAAGGTATCAAACCTTGATTGTAATTTGTGTTTTTTTGGTGTCAATGGTTTTTCTTAAAAATCTTTTTACATTCCTAAGTACATTTTTTCTATCTGACCTTGTCCAATCCAGCACGTTGAAATTTAGGAATTCATTATTTCAAAAGACATTATACTTACCAATGGCATTTTATTCAGAAGAAAGAAAAGGAGATATTTTATCTAGATTTTCTGTTGACTTGAAAGAACTAGAATTGTCTCTAAAGGCTACTACAAATGCCATATTTAAAGATCCTTTTTACATACTTGGTTATTTTATCACACTTTTCATAATTAGTGTAAAACTTACTTTATTTATTATCGTTTTTCTTCCTTTTGCCGGATTGATTATTTCTAGAATCAGCAGTGGTTTAAAAAAGAAATCAAAATTAGGACAAGAAAATGCAGGTAATATGCTTTCCATGACTGAAGAAACACTTTACGGATTGAGAATAATTAAAAGTTTTAGTGCACAACAGTTTATTTATAATCGATTCAAAAAACAAAGTCATTATTTATATAAGCTTATGCTCAGCGTGACAAGAAAAGTATACATGGCCTCACCGGTGAGCGAGTTTTTAGGTGTAATTGCAACTGCAGGCGTTTTGCTTTACGGAGGAAATTTAGTATTTGAGAATGAAATACAGCCAGATGTTTTTATTGGATATTTAATTTTATTTTCTCAATTAATCACTCCTTTCAAGTCCATCTCTAAAGCTATATATGATTCTTCACAAGGAATTGCTGCACTTGATAGGATAAACTCAGTTATTGATGAGAACCAAAAAATAACGGATAAACCTGTAGCCACAGATAATATTCAATTCCAAGAAAAAATTGAATTTAATAATATTCACTTTAAATATGATGAGAAGGAGATATTAAACAATGTTACCTTTCATGTATTACGAGGAGAAACAGTTGCACTCGTTGGGCACTCAGGTGCAGGAAAAACAACATTAGCTGACTTATTGATAAGATTATATGATGTCTCAGAAGGTGAAATTATAATCGACAATCATAATATAAAAGATGTTAGATTATCCACTTTAAGAAATTTAATGGGTGTTGTTAGTCAAGAGTCTATACTATTCAATGATAATGTATTTAGAAATATTGCCTTTGGAGATGATCATTTTGACAAAGAAAAAGTCATAGATGCAGCTAAAATGGCGAATGCTCATGAATTTATTATTTCACTAGAAAATGGGTACGAAACCAATATTGGAGATGGCGGAAATAAATTGTCTGGAGGACAAAAACAAAGAATAAGTATTGCTAGGGCACTTTATAAAAACCCTCAAATTCTAATTCTGGATGAGGCTACTTCGTCTTTAGATACAGAGTCTGAAAAAGCGGTGCAAGTTGCGCTGGACAGACTTATGAAAAATAGAACATCGTTAGTCATTGCTCATCGATTGTCTACCATTCAAAATGCTCAAAAAATTGTAGTGCTTGACAAAGGAAAAATTGTGGAAATGGGAACACATGAAGACTTAATCAAGAAAAATCAGTATTACAAAAGATTTATTGATTTGCAGTCCATAAAGTAATTTATGAAAGTAGTTCCTAAAAAACACCTTGGTCAACATTTTCTTAAAGATGTCCAAATTTGCAAAAGGATAGCGGATGCAATATTAATTAATGAACCCGAACAAAATGTATTAGAAATTGGTCCAGGCACAGGAGCATTAACACAATTTTTAATACCGAAAAAATTTTCCTTGGTTGCCTATGAAGTTGACATTGAATCAATCGAATATTTGTCACTTCATTATCCTGACTTAAAACTTAAACAAAAAGATATTTTGAGTGAAAATTGGGAATCGGTCTTTGAAGATCAATTTACTATTGTTGGAAATTTTCCATACAATATTTCATCTCAAATAGTCTTCAAGGTATTCGAAAATAGATCAATTATTACTCAGTTGTTAGGTATGTTTCAAAAAGAAGTTGCGGAAAGAATTTGCGCACAACCTGGAACAAAAAAATATGGTATTCTTTCAGTACTTATACAAGCCTTTTACAAAACAAGCTATTTATTCACTGTCAATGAAGAAGTTTTTGATCCTCCACCAAAAGTAAAATCTGGAGTTATCCGCTTTGAAAGAAATGAAATAGAGCATCTAAATTGTGATGAAATATTGTTTGTTAAAGTGGTGAAATCTACTTTTAATCAGCGAAGAAAAATGGTTAGAAATTCAATAAAAGGACTATGTAAGGACCATAATATCAGTCATGAATTGATGACCAAAAGACCTGAACAATTAAGTGTAAATGATTTCATACAATTAACTAATTTATTAGAATCAAAAATTTAAAGGCGCTATTGCTGTAATAATTTTTATTTTCGCACATAACATTTAACCCTTTGGAATGCAGTTTGAATTAACCAAAGATTTTATTGATCAAGTAATTGTTTCTATTGAAAGAAATGAGAACGAATTTTTGGTTGACAAGTTGCATTCGCTTCACCCTGTTGATATTGCTGAGATAATGCGTGTAGTTAATCTACCGCAAGCACAATATATTTTTAGACTTTTAGATGAGGAGTTATCTTCTGATGTTTTAGTTGAAATAGAAGAGGATATACGAGAAAAGTTTCTAGAATCTTTGTCGGCAGAAGAAATAGCGGAAACGCTTGAAATGATGTATGCAGACGATGCCACTGATGTCATCCAAGATCTTCCAGAGGAAGTACAAGAGGAAGTATTAGATGCTATAAAAGATGATGAGCATTCATCTGAAATATCTATGCTTTTAAATTATGAGGAAGATAGTGCAGGTGGAATCATGGATCTGGATTTCATTTCAGCTAACTGGAATTGGACAGTATCAAAAGCTCTTTCTAAATTCCGGGAGCAAGTTGAAGAAGTGGATCAAGTGTACACTATTTATGTAGTTGACTCAGAACAAAGACTTAAAGGAACCCTATCTCTGAAGAGTTTTTTATATGCCTCAGACGACACATTAATAAAAGATATTTTCCAGTCAGATCCTATTTCTGTAGAGGTTGAAGACGAAGCAGAATCGGTAGCCTCAAAAATGGAAAAATACGACCTCGTTGTTATTCCAGTAGTAAATGAAAAAGGCGAATTATTAGGACGTATTACCATAGATGACGCTTTAGATGTCATAAAAGAAGAAGCAGAAAAAGATTATCAAATGGCTAGTGGTATTTCAGAAAAGGTAGAGTCTACAGATTCTTTGTTTGTAATCAGCAGAGCGAGATTACCCTGGTTATTGATAGGAATGCTTGGAGGAATTTTAGGAGCTTACGTTATTGGTATGTTTGAGGGTCATATTAGAGAAAATGCTGTCATGGCCTCATTTATTCCGCTGATTTTAGCTATGGGGGGTAATGTAGGTGTACAGTCTTCTGCTATCATAGTACAATCGTTAGCGAATAACACGCTGAACTATGACTCGATTGCCAAAAAAATGCTGAAGGAGTTATTGGTAGCTCTTTTTAATGGCTTAATATGTTCTTTTATTGCCCTAATTTTCTGCTGGATCACCAAAAGCGATTTTGATTTAGCTCTCACCATTGGAGTTTCTTTAGTGGCCGTATTTACTTATGCGGGTTTATTCGGGACATTTGTTCCTCTTGTTTTAAATAAATATGATATAGATCCGGCATTAGCTACAGGCCCTTTTATTACCACAACAAATGACATAATTGGATTATTGATCTATTTTTTGATTGGGTGGGCATTATATTTTTAGTACATGAAAGTAATACTCCTTGATGATTTTCATTCCACCATTAATTATACATTAAAAAAATGGAATTTTGAGGTTATAGATGGCAGAGGGTTTGCTGCTGAAGATCTTAAAAATCACCTTGATATAAATGGAATTTTTATAAGATCTAGCATCCCATTAAATGCATCTTTGTTAAGTCAATTTAAATTTTTAAAGTTTATTGCAAGACCTGGAGCTGGGTTAGAAAATATTGATTTGAATTATTGTCAGAAAGTAGGTATAAAGGTATTTCGAAGTCCTGAAGGCAATAGAGATGCACTGGCAGAACACACCATGGGAATGATTTTGAGTTTAATTAACAATATTAACTCAGCAAATATAGAAGTAAAAAATGGAGCTTGGTTAAGAGAAGAAAATAGAGGAATTGAATTAAAAGGAAAAGTTTTTGCTTTAATTGGCTACGGATTTATGGGTAAGGCATTGGCTAAAAGACTATCGGGCTTTGAGGTTGAAGTGATCGCATATGATAAATACAAATCTAATTTTACTGACCAATATGTTAAGGAGGTAAATATGAATTATATTTTCAAAAATGCAGACTTTGTCAGTCTTCATACACCTCTTAGCCTAGAAACTAAAAACTTGGTGAATAGTTCATTTATTAATTCCTTTAAAAAATCTTTTTTTCTTATAAATACGGCTAGAGGACAATCTGTTGTTTTAGAAGATCTTTTAAAGGGATTAGAAAACAAAAAAATCAAAGGTGCATGCTTAGATGTGTTAGCATTGGAATCGCCATCCTTTGAAAGGTTTCCTTACATAGATGATCCTTCATTTAAATCTTTATCTCAATATAAAAATGTGATATTCACTCCACACATTGCCGGTTGGACACATGAGTCAAAGGAGAAAATGGCTTGCTTTATTCTACATAAGATCAAAAAGGAATTTTTACCAAACTAATTCATGACCCCAGCATGTATTTCCTGTGAATTCAAGATTTCCTCCCCAAATTTCATCACCTAAATCATCAACAACAGAGTAAGTGAAAGACTTTGTTTTATCAGAGCCTAAATCTTTAGTTACGGTAATACTTCCAGATTGCCCACAGTCTGGAGCACCTGTCCAGTATGTATTTATGTCCTGTGTTCCAACCACTTCACCATCTACGGTGTAGGTTAGAAAATCACTTCCAAAACGGTATAGAGAATCAGAGATAGCTTCATTGTACCAAAAAATAACCCTCCCTTGAAGAGTGCAAGCTAAAAGTTCAAAATTCTTTGCCTTTTACAATAGGTTTTTTTTATAATTAAAAGATTTAAACTTTGATAAGTTTTAACCATTAATAAAAATAATTAAACTAACTAATCAACATAAATAATGTTTGTATATTTTTGGCCGATAAATTCGAATTTTCATTATGAGTAAATCGACCTTTTACACTTCTGTTGGATACAAAATTCTGATGGCTCTTTCTGGACTTTTTCTAATGGTATTTTTAGCTCAACATCTCACTATTAATTTACTTTCTGTTATTAGTGCTGAGGCATTCAACGAAGCTTCACATTTTATGGGAACAAATCCATTAGTTCAGTTTTTATTACAGCCTGTTTTAATGTTTGCTGTGGTATTCCATTTTGTTATGGGATTTGTTTTAGAATTAAAAAACAGAAATGCTAGAACTACCGATTATGCCTATAAAAATCCTTCAACTAGTTCTTCTTGGATGTCACGAAATATGATTATAAGTGGCATTACTGTATTGGCTTTTCTTGCTCTTCATTTTATAGACTTTTGGATTCCAGAAATTAATACTAAATACATTGTGGGTGATATGTCTGGATTGATGGCTGACGGATCATTCCGTTACTTTCACGAACTTCAACATGAATTCCAAAGTTTACCTAGGGTTATAGCCTATGTATTGGCTTTTGGCTTTTTATCACTGCATTTATTGCATGGATTCAAATCATCTTTTCAAAGTGTGGGTTTAACAAATGGCAAAAAAAGAGTAACCCTGCATAAATTTGGAAATGTTTTTGCAATTGCAGTGCCTTTAGGATTTGTATTTATTGCATTATTTCACTTTTTAACTCAATCGCACTAAGTATTACAATATGGGAAATTTAAATTCTGGCGTTCCAAATGGAGATTTAAAAAATAAATGGACTAATTACAAAGATAGCATTGATCTAGTAAACCCTGCCAATAAACGTAATATAGATGTTATTGTAGTAGGTACTGGTTTAGCTGGCGGCTCAGCTTCAGCTACCCTGGCTGAACTCGGTTACAATGTTAAAACATTTTGTTATCAAGACAGCCCCAGAAGAGCCCATTCTATTGCTGCCCAAGGAGGGATAAATGCTGCAAAAAATTATCAAGGAGACGGAGATTCAACCTACAGATTATTTTATGACACGGTAAAAGGCGGTGATTACCGTTCTAGAGAGGCAAACGTATACAGATTAGCTGAGGTATCTACTAATATCATTGACCAATGCGTTGCTCAAGGTGTTCCATTTGCAAGAGATTACGGTGGATTACTTGACAACAGATCTTTTGGTGGAGTATTGGTTTCAAGAACATTTTATGCAAAGGGTCAAACAGGTCAACAGCTTTTACTTGGTGCTTACTCTGCTATGAATAGACAAATTGCAAGGGGAAAGATAAAAATGTACAATCGTCACGAAATGTTGGACGTGGTGATTGTAGATGGAAAAGCTAGGGGAATTATTGCAAGAAACCTAACAACTGGCGAAATAGAAAGACATTCTGCACATGCTGTAGTATTGGCTTCAGGAGGCTATGGTAATGTTTATTTTTTGTCTACCAATGCTATGGGAAGTAATGTGACTGCAGCTTGGAAAGCGCATAAAAAAGGAGCTTATTTTGCAAACCCATGTTATACACAAATTCATCCTACATGTATACCTAGATCAGGTGAGTATCAGTCTAAACTCACATTGATGTCAGAATCATTAAGAAATGACGGTAGGATTTGGGTTCCAAAAAATAAAAAAGACGTGGAGTCGCTACGAAATGGTTCGCTTAAAGCTACAGACATCGTTGAAGAAGACAGAGACTACTATTTAGAAAGAAGGTACCCTGCATTTGGTAATTTAGTACCAAGAGATGTAGCCTCTAGGGCAGCAAAAGAAAGATGCGATGCGGGATTTGGAGTAAACCAAACAGGGGAAGCGGTTTTCCTCGATTTTAGTTCAGCCATTATGCGATATGGAAAAGAACAGGCGTTACTAAAAGGATTAGATGAAAACGATACATCCTTAGTTAAAAATCTAGGTCAAGAAATTGTGAAATCAAAATACGGAAACTTATTTCAGATGTACGAAAAGATAGTAGATGAAAATCCGTATGAAACACCAATGATGATTTATCCTGCTGTTCATTACACTATGGGTGGAATATGGGTAGATTACAATCTAATGACATCTGTTCCGGGGTTATATGCCATTGGTGAAGCTAATTTTTCTGATCACGGGGCGAACAGACTAGGTGCTTCTGCTTTAATGCAAGGGTTAGCTGATGGATATTTTGTATTACCATATACCATTGGGGATTACCTTTCTGATGATATTAGAACAGGTCCGATATCTACAGAATCAAAAGAATTCGAAGAGGCTGAAAGTAAGGTTAAGGAGCAGTTAAACAGTCTAGTAAACAATAACGGAAAACATTCGGTAGATTATTACCACAAAAAATTAGGAAAAATAATGTGGGACGAGTGCGGTATGGCAAGAACGGAAGAAGGGCTTAAGAAAGCCATGGAAGATATTAAGAATCTTAGAGATGATTTTTGGAAAAATGTAAATGTTCCTGGAGGCCTAGATGAAATGAATAAAGAATTGGAAAAAGCAGGTAGGGTTGCTGATTTTCTAGAGCTAGGTGAACTATTTGCAAAAGACGCCTTAGAAAGAAATGAATCTTGTGGCGGACATTTTAGGGAGGAATTTGCAACACCTGAAGGAGAAGCGAAGAGAAATGACAAAGACTATACTTATGTTTCAGCCTGGGAATATAAAGGTGAACCTTCAAAGGCCGTTTTACATAAAGAAGAATTGGTTTTTGACAATATTGAAGTGAAAGAAAGATCATATAAATAAAACTCATCATGAATTTAAAACTTAAAATCTGGAGACAAAAAGATGCCAATGACAAGGGTTCAATGGCAGATTATGAAATTCAAAATGTTTCTGAACACATGTCGTTCTTAGAAATGTTAGATGTGCTAAATGAAGAACTTATTGAGAAAGGAATAGAACCTGTAGCCTTTGATCATGATTGCAGGGAAGGGATTTGTGGTATGTGTTCTCTTTATATCAACGGTGAAGCACACGGCCCAGATCGAAGGGTAACAACTTGCCAGCTTCACATGAGGAAATTTAAAGATGGTGATACTATATATATTGAACCATTTAGGGCAAATGCTTTTCCTGTTGTAAAAGACTTAGTTGTTGATCGATCAGCTTTTGATAGAATACAACATGCAGGAGGATATATTTCAGTAAATACATCTGGAAACACACAAGATGCTAATGCTATTCCTATCCCAAAAGATAATGCAGACTTGGCATTTGATGCGGCAACATGTATTGGTTGTGGCGCATGTGTAGCTTCTTGTAAAAATTCTTCTGCTATGCTGTATGTTTCTGCAAAAGTATCTCAATTCGCATTACTCCCACAGGGACAAGTGGAAGCGAAAGACAGGGTGCTCAATATGGTCAATAAAATGGATGAAGAGGGATTCGGAAATTGTACTAATACAGGAGCCTGCGAAGTTCAATGTCCAAAGGGTATTTCTCTTGACAACATTTCAAGAATGAATAGAGAGTTCTTATCAGCGAATATTACAAAAGGATAAGTTACTTTTTGGTCATGGCATGAATAATTTTCTCAACCATGCTTCTGTTATATTCAAAATCCCAAATCATTTCTTCTTTGATTTCGTTATAATATCCCACGGATATGGGCTCTTTAGCGAGAAATGAAGTATCGTACTCCTTCTTGTATCGGAACAGACTTATATCCGCTTTTAATTTAAATTTTGATTTTTCTCTAGGCGGAATTCCTGCGCAGTTTACTATGATATGCTTTGAAACATATGGTTTATTTTCAAAAACAATTTTATAAATTGATTTAGAATCTAATTTGAATTTAAACTTATGACCTTGAATTATTTTTTTAGAAATCAGAACATTATTTTCGAAAACACTTGAAGTACAATTCTTTAGTTTTCCTCTAAAATTTTCTATGGGCCTAAGTTTTATAACCACCTTGACATTTGTGTTTTCCTGTGCGAAGAACACCACACCCTGAAAAAAAATGAAAACCAATACAAAATGCTTAAAGCTTATCATTGAAGAAAGTTCAATGTTAAAATTAAGATTATTATTTAACAGGAGGAGAAAAGAATGAAGTACTAAAATATTTCTTTTGCAATATTTTTAACGGCAGTTCCTCTCCCCATTGTATAAAAGTGAATAACTGGGATATCTGATTTTACAAGCTCTTTACATTGTGCTGTTGTCCATTCAATACCAACTCTTTTTATCTCTTCATCGGTTTTACATTTTTCTAGTTCACTTGAAAATGATTCTGGAAAATTAACATGAAAGAATTTAGGAATAAAAGACAAATGTCTAAGTTTAGTAATGGGTTTAATCCCTGGAATAATGGGTACCTTAATCCCTATTTCACGACATTTTTTAACAAAGTTGAAAAACTTTTCGTTGTCGTAAAAAAGTTGAGTCACAATAAATTCTGCACCCGCATCTACTTTCTTTTTGAGGTGTTTCATGTCAGTTGACAAATTCATAGCCTCAAAATGCTTTTCAGGATATCCTGCTGTACCAATACAAAAATTAGAAGGGCTATTTTTGGTTTCTTCGTAAAGATATTGGCCATTATTCATTTCATTGATTTGCTTAATTAAGTCAAGAGCATAAGCGTTTCCGCCTACAGTAGGTACAAATGTGGATTCATTTTTCATGGGATCACCGCGCAGGGCTAGGATGTTATCCACACCAAGAAAC
>ENA-OSEY01000876-OSEY01000876.1-marine-metagenome-genome-assembly--contig:-NODE-876-length-21308-cov-3.507513_pt1 | contig 21308 bp, 21 predicted proteins | sample MGYA00248465_ERZ534230 | MGnify/ENA primary metagenome ERZ534230 (study PRJEB26409, sample SAMN06344110) | marine metagenome | isolation source: Sea water from surface | place: Atlantic Ocean:Southern...
AAAAGTTTTATCAATATCTTTCCATAATTGAAATATTTCAGTATTCATTCCTAAATGTGTTCCAATAGCACATGCTCTGATTGACTCAGGTAATGTCCACCATGGAAAATAAGGAGAAGTTGCTTTACCAGTTTCAGAAGAAATAAAAAGAGGTATTCCTTGTTTTTTTAAACCTAATTTTAAACTATTGATTAATATAGTTTCTATTTTTTCCAAGTTTTTTTTATTATTTGTCATCATGTAATGTTCTAGTGCAAATCCACAAAATTCAATTGCATGACCAATATTACAAATCAAATGATTAGGAATATTGAGTAATATTTGTTTATCTTTGCAGTAGAAATTATCTAAAATGTCTTCAATGAATTTGTTCGCGAAACTGGTTAAATTAGAGCAAGAATTGATATGAAACATACCAGCAGCCCCTAGAAGGATCATTCTAGGTGCAAAATCATTTGGTTGTTTTTTTATTGTTTTTAAACTAATTGCAACTGTTTCATCCATTTGAAAAAAATTATTCTCAACTGCATTAATGATGTCAAAAATATATTGTTTGAAAAACTTTGAATTACTTGGCTCAAAAACCCTTGAGGCTGCAAATAATCCTTTTGCTGCAAATGCATCTGAGTATGTAAATATGCCTTTTTCATTTGTTTGAAAATTTATTACTTTATTTGAATTTCTTATGGCTTTTAAATCTTGGTCATAAAGAAAAAATATATGCTCATCTCTAAAATAAAGTTTTTTCAATGAGTAATAGAGTGTTTCTGCACGCTTCAGAATTTTTTTGGAAAAGAAATAATTTTTATCTTTATAATATTCTGCAAATGTTACTAGTGCCTCCAACCCTCTTCCTTGTATCCAACCATATATAAATTTTGGGCCTCTTGTCCCAGAATTATTAGTGTAAGAAATTCCAGTTATAGAATTTACTTTAGTATTTAAGAAGCCTTCAATTAGTGGTGATCTTGAAAGAATCCAGTTCAAAGTTTTATAATTACAGGTTTCATATCTTGATACTGCTTTTTCTAACCAATTATTATCCATAATCACACTTTATATAAACTTATGAAATAAACAATTGTGTAATAATTCAAACAAAAAAATGGTTTATTTTTTAATGATATAAAATTTACATTCATAGTATGGTAATGTTCTTTATTCTTGGCACTTTTGTTGCATCGTCATGATCAAAAAATAATATAAATAAACCATAACAATTTAAGGGATAACTATTGTTCGGTGGAGTTTATAGAAATAAACGTGTCTTGGTAACTGGTCACACAGGCTTTAAAGGAAGCTGGCTGTGTAAATGGTTGAACCATTTAGGTGCAGAAGTTTTTGGCTACTCACTTAATCCAAGCACTGAACCAAATCACTTTGACTTATCAAATCCTAAAGTAAATTCTCATATAAATAATATACAGGACTTTAATTCTGTCAGAGATTTCATTATTAAAAGTGAGCCAGAGATCATTTTTCATTTAGCTGCTCAACCTTTAGTAATTAAAAGTTATAAAGAACCTTTAGAAACCTTCAGTACTAATATAATAGGTACAGCTAATATACTTGAAGCTGCTAGATATGTAGACACTGTAAAAGCAGTCATCATAATAACTACTGATAAGTGTTATAAAAATAAAGAGTGTATTTATGGATATAGGGAAACTGATGAATTAGGAGGTTATGATCCCTACAGTGCATCAAAAGCATGTACAGAACTTGTTACTGAAAGTTACAAAAATTCTTTTTTTAATGAAGATAATACTGGATTACTAATAGCGTCAGCTAGAGCTGGAAATGTTTTGGGAGGAGGTGACTGGACCTCAAATAGGATTTTCAAAGATATTGCAATAGCAGCATCAGAAAAAGAAAAATTAATTTTAAGGAATCCAGAAAGTATAAGGCCATGGCAACATGTTTTGGAACCTTTATCAGGCTACTTACTATTGGGACAGTTATTATTTCAAAATCGCAAAGAATTTGCAGAGCCTTGGAACTTTGGTCCATCATATAATTCGAATATAACAGTAAGAGAATTAGTCAATATTGTAAAAAAAAGATGGAATGACATTGAAGTTGAATTTGAAAAACCAAAAATTTATGAATCTAAATATCTTATGTTAGATAGTTCTAAGGCATATAATAAATTAAAGTGGAAACCAGTTTGGGGAATTGATCTAACAATTAATAATACAATTGATTGGTATAAAAATTACTATGAGAAAAAAATAGTAAAAACTGACGATCAAATTGAAAACTTTATTCAAGATGCACAAAAAAATAAAATAAGTTGGGCACTAGATGTTACTTAAAAAGACTCCTTTAGATGGTGCTGTAGAAATAGAATGCCTTCCTAAAAAAGATAAAAGAGGATCTTTTGTTAGATTTTTTTGCCAAAAATCTTTATCAAAATTATTCAATGATACTAAAATTGTACAAATTAATTCTTCATATTCAAGGATAGCTGGGACAGTTAGAGGCTTGCATTTTCAATCATCACCAAGCCAAGAAAATAAATTTATTAGATGTATAAAAGGTAAGATTTTTGATGTCATAGTTGATCTAAGAGAGGAATCTAAGACATTTGGTAAATCATACTCTCTTATTTTAGACTCAAAAAAAATGAATATGATTTTTGTTCCTTCTGGTTTTGCTCATGGATTTCAAACTTTATTACCAGATACTGAAATGTTATATCTTCACACTGATTATCATAATACAGAATTAGAGAAGGGGTACCATTATAATAGTAGTGACCTAAAAATCCCTTGGCCCTTAGAAGTAACACAAATATCTGAAAAGGATAAAAACTTAGAAATTTTTAAATGTGAAAGAAAAAAAGTATTCCATGAAGTGTAGACATTGTAATAATAAGTTGAAATATGAATTTTTAGACTTGGGAGTGTCTGCTCCTTCGAATTCATTTATTAAAAAAGAAAATCTAAATCTTCCTGAAAAGTCCTTTCCATTAAGGGTTATGGTATGTGATACATGTTGGTTGGTACAAACTGAAGACTTTGTAAATGCTTCAGAAATGTTTACTAATGAATACGCATATTTTAGTTCTTTTTCTTCATCTTTTTTAAATCATACTAAAGAATATGTGGATAAGATGGTTTCTAAGTTTTCTCTTGATGAAAATAGCAGTGTTTTAGAAGTAGCTTCTAATGATGGTTATCTGTTAAATTTTGTAAAAAAATTGAATATAAAATGCTTAGGTGTCGAGCCTACCAAAAGTACAGCTGATGTTGCTCGATCTAAAGGTTTAGAGATTATTGGTGATTTTTTTTCCACTAATTTGGCAAAAAAAATAGCCAAAGACAAAAATACTGTAGATCTGGCAATTGCTAACAATGTTTTAGCACATGTTCCAAATATTAATGATTTTGTAAAAGGTTTTTATGAAATCCTCAATCCAGAAGGTGTAGCTACTTTTGAGAATCCTCATTTACTTGAACTGGCTAACGGAAAACAATTTGATACTATCTATCATGAGCATTTCTCTTATCTATCTCTAACATCAGTCAATGAAATTTTTAAAAACAATGGACTGACTATCTTTGACGTAGAAAAAATACCAGTACATGGAGGAAGTTTAAGATATTATGCACAGAAATCTGATACTGGAAGAAGATTTATTTCTAAGAGAGTAAATGCACTTCTGAAAGAAGAAAGAGATGCTGGTTTAACCAATTTAGATTTTTATAGAAATTTTCAAAAAGTTGCTGAAAGTATAAGAGATGAATTTAAAAACTTTCTTATTGAACAAAAAAATAATGGTAAACTCATTGCTGGTTATGGTGCAGCAGCAAAAGGTAATACACTACTAAATTTTTGTAATATTTCAAAAGCATTATTGCAATTTATTGTGGATAAAAATCCGATGAAACAAGGGTTATATTGTCCAGGTAGTAAAATTCCAATCTTAGATGAAAAACAAATTAGAGTAGAAAAACCAGATTTTATAGTTATTTTCCCATGGAATATAAAAGATGAAATAATAGATCAACTTAAATTTACGAAAAAATGGGGATGTAAATTTGTAGTTGCTATTCCAAGTTTATCAATCATTTAAATTCTTTTTGGATAAAGAATTCCTTTTTCTCCATTCATCATATTGTTCTTGAGTGTCGATATCTGTTAAGGCAGTCATTTTAGGAAGTATAATGTATTTTATCATATGATTATAATTATTAAGAATTTTTCTTGCTCCATTGTCTCCTTTTAATTTTAATAATAAATCAAAAAAACTTTTTGGGAAAAGCACTGGGTTTCCAGGTATCATATTTTGTGAACAAGCTCTTATAATTTTTTGTAAAGAGTTATTAATAAACTCATCAATCATTCGATTAATATGTTTAGTAGTTATATCTGGCATATCTCCTAATAATATTAAAACTCCATCAGGATCATTCTTTTTTAATAACTCCATTCCTTTTGATATAGAATATCCAATTCCAATATTTTCAAACCTAGTTTTTAATATTTTAACAGGAAGTAAACTTAATACATTTTCGATTTCTAAATCTTTTTTCTGAATAATTATTGAAACATTCGATGCTTTACTTTTCAAAGATTGACATACTACTTTCTCTACAAGTGTTATACCATTTAAGTTTTTTAATAATTTATTAATTCCTATCATTCGTGTAGATTGACCAGCTGCCAAAATCAGAATTTCTATTTTTCTAATTTCTTGTTTCATCATAAGTCTATATTTTATTATTTCATTTTAGTTTATACCGACTTAATGTTTTTTACTTTTATGATTTCAGCTATTATTGACAGTGCTATTTCATTTGGTTTTTTTGAACCAATATCTAATCCGATAGGTGCATGTATTCTATTAATAATATTTATATTAAAACCCATATTTAATAACCTATCTATTCTTTTCTCATGTGTTTTTTTTGAGCCTAGACACCCTATGTAAAAGCAGTCTGCTTTCAAGGCAATCTGAAGAGCTATATCATCTATTTTTGCATCATGCGTAAGTGTAATAAAAGCCGTATTCTGATCTATTGTAATAGATTTCAATGCATCGTCAGGCCAATCATCAATAACACTTACATTTGGAAATCTTTTTTTATTCGCAAAGCTGCTTCTTGGATCAATAACATAAATATCAAAATCAAATTGATTACCAAATTCAACTAAGTACTGAGCAATATGTACAGCACCAACTACAACTAATTTACTTTTAGGAGGTAATATATAGTAAAAGACTTCCCCATTTAAGAATGATTGACGCTGATATTTTTCATTTTTAGATAAAAACTTTGATGCTTTTTCACTCTCAATTAATTCTCTTTGAGATGATTCCAAGCAGATTTTAAGAATAGAAAAATCCTCCTTAAGATTGTTATTAAAAAAACGTTCAAGTAATTTTCTTTTTGAATCATTTACACTTGTAATTGGTTCAATCAGTATTTTTATTTCTCCACCACAAGCTAATCCAACTTGAAAAGCATCTTCGTTTGTAACACCAAATTTTAAAATTTTACTTTTCTGTGTTTTCAGTGAAATTTGTGCCTCAGAAATTACGGCACCTTCCACACATCCACCAGAAACTGATCCAGAAATTTCACCACTTTCACTTACTAATAGTATTGAACCAACTGGTTTAGGAGCACTATTCCAAGTTTCAACAACCAGTGCCAATGCAAAATTTTCTTTTGCAAAAAGATATTTATTGATTTTTTCTATGATTTTTTTATCAGAAGACATAAAAACTCATATTAAATATAAAATATTTTTTTATGGTATATTAACAGGAATATAATACTTAGGGTCTTTTGCTTTTTTAATAACAGCAGGAATAATTTCTTTATATGCTTGTATTAAAGTTTGAGGTTTGGGCAATTCATGCTTAAGTAGTTGGTGCAGTTTTGGCAGATTATGTGAGGGAACCATAGGGAACATGTGGTGTTCTATATGGTATTCCATTTTCCAATATATAAAACTAAAGATAGGATTTAGTCTTATAGACCTTGTTGAGAATCTATGATCTTTAACTCCTTCTTGAAGACCCATATGTTGGGTAAGACCCCATATCATATTAATAGAAGCAAAGCACTTAGGTATTAATAATAGAAGAATAGGAAGTAGGGAGCTAAATACAAAAGAACAAATAACTATACAAACCCATAAGGAAATAAAAATTCTTGAACTATTGATACAGTTTTTTTTCTTATCTTCCGGTATACATTCTCGCATAACTCTCGTTTCTAAACCAAAAGCATGCCAAATAATTTCTTTGTGTAATGACTTATGAAAAAATATTAAGCTTATTCCTGGAATAAAAATTATAAAAAAATTGATCAAATTTCTTGGTGCCCAAAATATACTTCCTTCTACCTCAAAATCATGAGGATCTATTGAGGCAGTATAACTATGATGCAATGAATGACTCCAACGCCATCTAACAGGCTCAAAGTTATTCATAAAACTTGCTATGTAATAAAAAAAGTCATTGTATTTTCTTGTCTTAAATGCAGTTCCATGCCCACATTCATGCCATATGGCATCTGCTCCTCCCCATAGAGTACAATAACATATATAAAACAATATAAACCACCAAGTTTCGTAGTAATTTATACATAATAAACCTAATCCAATCAAACTAACAAAATAAGTAACAATATGCTTAAAACCAGCCAAATCGCTTCTTTTACAAAGTTTCTTTAATTCTTTTCTGTCGACATGAATCTTAAACCAGTCATTTGATGATTTAGTGATAGTTTCTACCAATATAATTCCTTAAATTTATTACTTTGTTGCTGTTTACATAATCTGCATATACAAGATATTATTTTTTTTTGTTAATTCAATGTTTCAAGTAGATTCTCTATATCTTTTTGGTTGTTAAAATGTGCTATTGATAATCTAATTTTTTTATTCCTTAAACTACAAATAATTTTATTTTTTTTTAATCTTTTTAATATAATACTAGGCTCAAGTATATTTGATTTAGATTGAAAAGATATAATGTGATTTGAATTATTAAAAGTCTTGTTATTTTGAGAAACTTTCCATTTCTTTTGATTAATCCTAGAGATTAAGAATTTTGACAACTTTTTTGAATGTTTCTCAATTTTAAATGGATTTAACTTTATTAATTCTTCAATAGACTTTTTTAACCCAATTATTGATACATATGACATAGTTGATTGAGTGTAGCTTTTTGAATCTCTACTATAATCACACTTATCATAAATCATGTTAAATGGATTTGGGGCTCCCATCCACCCAGCATTAAAAGGATCTGATTTAAGTGAATACTTGCTTACATAGGCTAAACCTACACCACCATGACCGCCTAACCACTTATACCCACTTGATACTAAAAAATCTGCATCCCACTTATCTGCAAAAATTGGTATTGCTCCCAAAGCTTGAGTTACATCTATTACAAGTTTAATTCCTTTTGATTTAGCTTCTTTACTTAAAATATCTAAATTAATTTTAGTTCCAGTTGAATATTGAATTAGGCTAATAGCAATAACTGAAGTTTTGGAGGTTATATTTTTTAACACTTCATCAGTAATATCGGATTTAAGATTTTCTTCTATGAAATTAATTGAACAGGATTGATCTTTAGCATATTTCAACCAAGGCCTAGTAACTGCTGGAAAATCATTTTTTAGCAAAAGTATTTCAGACTTTTTAGATGGTTTAATAATGTATGGAATTTGGTTAAGAATTTCACTTGCAGATGATAACACAGCAGTTTGATTAGGGGGACATCGCAAAAGTTTAGAAGCAGTATTACGAAGTTTGTCAACTATATCAAGTTCATCTTCATCAGATATGTGTATATTTCCAAATCTGGCGGTTTGATTCAGAAAATTTGTCATTTCCTTTATGCATTCACTACTTATTAAACCCAAGGAAGCTTGATTTAAGTAGGTAAATTTTTCTAGACAAGGATAGGATTCTCTATCTGAAAGAGAAGTTATCATTTTTAATTCAAATAAGTTTTATTTATAATAACCAACAGTATCTCCTTTTGTTGTAACTCCGAGTCCATTTATTGTCCTATTAACATAATTAAAATAACAAATAATTTGGTTAGCTTCCAAAATTTCTCCATCAGTTAACCCTAGCCTCTGTAATTTAGTTACATCTGCTTTTATCATCTTACCTGGATTTATTGTAAGTTTTTCTGCATAATTTAATAAGGCAAGTTCCTTTCCTGAAAAATACTTATTTAAATTTTTAGTTTTTAAAGCTTTTTCAATTTGGTTACTTTTTATTTCATCATTAATAAGATCTTTAGCATTTTTCCAATGATTAGCGAAAGAATATTCACAGTTATTTATTATAGAAACATAACTACTAATAGTTTCTTGAAACCAAGTTGGTATGAAATTTTCTTCATCGTGAAGGACAGACTTATATAGTTTGTAATGGCCTTTCATGGTACTAGGTCTAAGAGAATGAACTCTCATTACATTATCAACAGTACCATGAGGAGTTTTAACACTATTTAGAACTTTAGTTAATTTTTCAGAAGCTTCCTCATCAGTTACCATTTCAATCCATGCGGACATATTAATTTCCTTTTGTTGAGCAAAGCAACTTAATGCTTTGCTCTAATTTACAGACCCCATTTTTCAGCTGTAGATTTGAAAAAACCTTTTGCTGTCTTTATTTTTATCCAGTGATTAACATAGTTAATCCATACTTGATCAGCTTGAGGTAGTAGCATTGCTAAAGGTGTTGGATTTCTAGGCGCATTTACCTCTATTTCTTTAACATTTGAATATTTTGCTTTCAAAGTTGATCCTTCAAGATTTGATGTAACAAATACATCAGCCCTACCTGCTAAAACTTCTTGGTAACCCCTTGCTGGAGCTTCAACACTTTTTATATCAGCATTGGGAAACCATTCTTTAACCATGGGTTCCATTGCCGTACCTAATGTTGTTGCAACTCTAACCCCGTCCTTATTAATTGAATCCCAACCATTAAATTTACCTACTTTTTCGGAAGTGGTAAAAGGTTTAAAGACAACAGCTAAATAACTTTCAGAAAAACCTGCAGCTTTCATTCTAGATGCTTTTATAGAAGCAGATCCAGTAATGTGATATTTCCCAGCTACAATTCCATTGACAATGGTTTTCCAATCTGTAGCCACAAATTCTATTTCAACACCCATATCTTTAGCTAATTCAGTCATGATATCAATATCGTATCCCTGATATTTATTAGTAGCAGGGTCTCTAGTAGAGAATGGATTAAAGTCACCAGTTGTACCTGCTTTTAATTTTCCAGAACTAAGAATTTCATTAAGAACTGAATTTGCCGATGCATAAAAAGTAAAAGTGCCTAAGGTTAAAAAAACCAAAATTGCAATTTTTATAATCTTCATTTCAAATCTCCTTTTTTACAAATAACGATACTAATTAGGTATTAAAAAGATTCAATAGAATTTATTGAATCTAATTTTGATTTAAGTCTATAATCCTATTAAATTTCAAAATATAGGCAATTTATTGAAATATTATTAATGAAAGAAGTAATAAATATAAAAAATATTTCCAAATATTTTGGAAAGTTTAAAGCACTGGATAGTGTTAATTTAAATGTTTTGAAAGGACAGAAGGTTGTTATATGCGGTCCCTCAGGATCTGGTAAGTCAACTCTTGTTAGGTGTATAAATCGACTTGAATCGCATGATGAGGGTGAGATTAATGTACTTGGCCATTCTTTGACAGATGATAGGGCCTGCCTAGAGTCTATAAAATCTAAAGTAAGTATGGTTTTTCAACAGTTTAATTTATTTCCTCATTTAACAGTAATTGAAAACCTTACTTTGGGGCCAATTAAGGCCTTGGGGGTTTCAAAAAAAGAAGCTAAGGAAAGAGCATTATATTTTTTAGATAGAGTCAAAATTCCTGAACAAGCTTATAAAAAACCCAATCTTCTCTCTGGGGGGCAGCAACAAAGAGTAGCTATTGCTCGTGCATTATGTTTAGAGCCTGAAATTATGTTGTTTGACGAACCAACTTCAGCATTAGATCCAGAAATGATAGCAGAGGTTCTAGAAGTTATTTTGGATTTAGCAAATGATGGAATGACAATGGTGGTAGTGACTCATGAAATGGGATTTGCAAAAAAAGCAGCTGACAAAATTATTTTTATGGATGATGGTAAAATATTAGAAGAAAATATACCTTCAATTTTTTTTAAAAACCCTAAAACTAATAGGTTAAAAAAATTTTTAGACCAAGTTTTAAACTACTGATATAAAATGAAATCCTTTAAATATATTTTAGTATTATTTTTTCTAGCTTCACTTGCTAGTTGTTCTAGCAGTAGTGGGAATTGGGGCTGGTATGTTATTGACCCTACAACAAAATCGGGTTTGGCAAATATTAAATTTCTCATTGGTGGATTTGGAGCAACTATTTTGTTGTCAATAATTGCTGCATTTATATCTATTATCTTAGGACTTGTTGTTGCTTTACCAGGTTTTTCAAATAATTTCTTTTTAAGATCGTTGAATAGAATTTATGTAGAGTTCATTAGAGCTATTCCTTTGTTACCAATGTTATTTTGGGTTTTTTATGGGCTTCCAGTAATTTTTCAGTCTTTAGGCTTGAAAATAGAAATTGATGCATTCTGGGGTGCTGTTATCACTTTAGCTATTTCTGATAGTGCTTTTACCGCAGAAATTTACAGAGCTGGTATACAATCTATATCTAGAGGTCAGAGAGAAGCAGCCCAAACAATTGGATTGTCGCAATTTCAAGCTATGAGATATATTATATTCCCACAAGCTTTAAGAAGAATTCTTCCGCCCCTAGCAAATCAATTTATTTATATAGTGAAAATGTCAGCTTTCGCATCAGTAATTGGAATGCAAGAATTGACAAGAAGAGCAAATGAGATTGTAGTAACAGAATATAGACCTCTTGAGATATACACACTACTTATTTTAGAATACTTAGTTTTAGTTTTATTAATAAGTTTTGCAGTTCGATGGTTGGAAAAGAAGTTAGGTTCTAATGAGAGTAATTCAAATTAATCAAGGTCCTTCATAGATTTTATTTTAAATGGGGAAAAAATGGATTGGAAAAATTTTTTAGATAATGCCAGAAATGGATTTAATGAACTTAGAAAAGTAACCCCTGAAACATTTGAAGGTTTTTCACAAATGGGAAAACCGGTAAAAAAGGATGGTGATCTTTCAGAAAAAACTAAAGAATTTGTTGCTTTGGGTATCGCCATTTCAACTAAATGTGAAAGTTGTATTGGTTTACATATAGAGCACTTGATAAGACTTGGTGCCACTAGAAAGGAAATAGTTGAGGTATTAAGTGTGTGTTCCTATATGGGAGGTGGTCCTTCAATAATGTTTAGTGCTAAAGCTTTAGAAGCCTTTGATCAATTAGTAAAAAAATAAAATATTGGGTAAAATTCAATGAGTAATTCAATGATCAAATCTATAGACAAAGAACGAGTTCCAGTAATTGATATAAAAAAAATTAATTCTGCATCTAATAAAATAGACATTGCAAAAGAATTATATAAAGCAAGTACTGATCTTGGTTTTATTTACATCAAAAATCACGATATTTCGGAAAACCTTATCAATGATCTTAGAAAAGATGGTTTAAATTTTTTTAGAAGTTCTACGGATTATAAATCAAAAGTACTTATTACAAAAAAACATAGGGGCTGGCTGGGTTTTGGTGGAGCAAAAATGGGTGATAAAGCAAAACCTGATTTAAAAGAAAGTTTTATTTGGGGATATCAATATGACGATGGATCGTTGCCAGATGATCATCAATTAAGGGGTGTCAATAAATGGCCTAAATTTTTACCATCATTACAGCAAAATGCTATGAGTTATTTTCATCAAATAAACGAACTTGCAAAAAATCTTTTAACCTGTTTTGCAATGGGTTTAAATTTAAAAGAAAATTTTTTTATAAGGAATTGCAATGCTCCATTGAGTAGAGCGTCTCTTGTTTATTATCCTGACCAACCAAAAGAAATGGGTGAAATGCAATTTGGAGTAAGTGAACATACAGATTTTGGATTACTGACCATTTTGTGTCAGGATTCTGTTGGTGGGCTACAAATTAAAGGATTAGATGGACAATGGTTTCATGCTCCTCCTATTGAAGGAACTCTTATAGTTAATGTAGCTGACTTATTATCAAGGTGGACAGGTGGAATTTATAAATCAACCCCACATAGAGTGGTTAATTCATCAGGTCAAGAGAGATTATCAATTGTGTTAGCATTTGATCCTGATCCAGAAACACTAATCAACCCTGGAGAAATTCCTGAGATTGAAAAAAATTCAAATGAGGAACCAATTACCTGTGGTGATTATTTGATTTGGCGATTTAATAAAGCATTTTCTTATAGGAAAAAATAGTATTTTGAATTTTAGAGAAAATTTAAAAAAAGGTGCACTGAATTTAATTTTAAATTGTGCTGAACTATCTCCACGCAAAAAGGTTTTAATTGTTGCTGAAAATGAGAAATTTGGTTGGTATGATAAGTTTGTTGCAAAGATTGTACAAAAATATTGTACTGAGTTGGAGATTGCGGCAAATCTTTTAATGATTGAAGAACCAACTGAAGAAAATTCTTACAAAATACAAAAATTATCCTCAAAATATGATTGTATTATTTACTTTTCAAGATTGGGTGATCTCAAAAGGTTTGAAAATGTACATTCATGTAAAGTAGTGATGTCGTATGCTAGAAATATTAACATGTTAGCCTCTCAATTTGGGACAACTAATTATAAAATTCATTTAGATTTTAAGAAAAGTATTGATGAAGTTTTTATTAATACTAAAAAATTAAAAATAAGCTGTCCCTCTGGAACCGATGTAACGGGTAATTGTTATAAAATATTTTCAGATAATAATGATGTAGCCATAAAAAGATTTCCAATGGTGGTTCATTCTCCAATAAGTGCGAATTTATTAAGTGGGGTAGTTGTAGTTGAAAAATTTTTAACTTCATCTGGATCAAGTTTTTATTCTCCATCGAATATCAAATTGAATGAAAAAGTTAAGTTTTATATCAAAAATGGACATATTCAGTCAGTAATTGGAAATGAAAAAGATGTTTGCAATATAAAAAGGCATTATGATTATGTATCTAATAAATTTGAAATCAAAAGAGATATTGTGCACTCTTTGCATTGTGGTATTCATAATGGTCTTCTTAGTGAAAGTATTAAATTAAATAATCCTGATTATTGGAGTAATACAGTTTTTGCTCATCCTAATTACTTACATTTTCATACGTGTGGAGATTATGCGCCTGGTGAGATTTGTTGGATTTTAAAAAATCAAACTATACTTGTTGATGATCTTAATTTATGGCAAAACGGTAATATCATGTATAATAATTTTCCCTTATTGATGAAATGTATAGATAAATGGCCAGAAATTTTAACCCTTTTAAAAAACAAAACTATTTGATCTGCTAATTGAAGAGATATGTAATTGATTAACCTAAAACAGACATACTACTTTCTTTATTAATAATTCTATTTCTGGAATAAAACCCTACGTTAATGTCTCTTTTAATATTCGAAAGATTTAGTTTAATTGGATCTTTATCATGATCATGACCATTTTCGCATTTCTCGATTAAGTCTGCCATCATTATACCTGCAATTGGTGCATTTTTATATTGATTTCCACTGGAACCAATGGCCATATAAAATCCTGGTAAACTTGATTTATCATAGATTGGTATCCAATCATCTGAAACATCATATAATGCAACTACTCCCTTTATATTTGTAGAAATTGGCATATCAGGAAATCTTTGTGCTTGTCTTAAAAGTTGGGTTTTCCACTGTTCTGTAAAGTTCTGATCCCAGTCATCAGGATCTACAAATATTCGTTCATCACACTTTGGATCTTCGCTTCCTATTAAAACGTGATTACCTATTTCTGGCCTACTGTAACAACCAATATCGCTGTCTGAAATAACAAAAGCGTTTTTTTCATAATCAAACCCTTTTGGTGGTTTAACATGTGCAACTTCAACTTTTAGCGCTTTAGTTTTGATATTCATTTCCTCTTCAACACCAGCTAATTGATTTATTTTCATCGAGTGAGGGCCAGCTACATTAACAACTACAGGAGCATAAATTTTTTCTCCATTACTGAGAACAACACCTGATGTTCTCTCTTTATTGATCATGATTTCCTCTACTGAACTATTAAACAAATAGTGCCCTCCTTTTTTTTCAGAGGCCCTTTGAAGATTATGTGCAGATAGCTGAGGATCATTTATATAACCTGCAGTTGGAAAAAAGATAGCTCCCCTGAGATTTTCACCACTATTTTTTCCAAATTCTTTATCTGTAGTAAGTTTTACAGGTCCAAATTGTTTAGTGTTAACAATAGGTAGTTTTCTTTGAATTAGTTCGGGCGTCCATTTTTCAAAAGGTATTTGTAGCTCATTGGCTCTAGCAGTTATATTTTTGAGATAATCATTCTCATGTGTTTGATAAATCATGCACCCGCACTCAATAAATTTTGCAAGTCCATTTTCGTCTTTATATTCTAAATATTCCTCCCATTTCTTCCAATAATGATAACCTTCATAAGCTAGGGCACATCCGTCAAAGGTTGAGTAGTGAACTCTAATAATTGCACATGATGCGGATGTTGAACCATAGCCAGAAGAAGGGTTTCGATCTATATTTAAAGTTCTGTAACCTTTTTTTGAAAGTTCAAATGCAATAGCAGTACCTATTACACCTGCACCAACAATAATAACATCATAATTTTTTTCCATTTTGAACTACCTCATTATTCAATTATGTTTTATAGCCTTTTTTTCATCATATATTTTTTATAATTAATAGCGTCAAATTTGATTACCAATTGATCGTTGTTTGTTTTGTAGAGGTTAAATAATCATTTGTTTTTGAAAAAGGTTTTGATCCAAAAAAACCTTGATTTGCTGAATATGGTGATGGATGTGAACTCATAAAGACTTTGTTATTGGATTTATTAATGATATGTGCTTTTTCTTGGGCATGCTTTCCCCATAACAAATACACTATATTTTTTTTATTAGCATTCAATTGTTTTAATACCATGTCCGTAAATTGTTCCCATCCAATATTTCTATGTGATGCAGGTTTCCCTTTTTCTACTGTTAAACAGGTATTTAAAAGTAGAATACCTTGTTTGCTCCAACGTTCTAAACAGCCCGAACTGGCTGGTTTAATTCCAAGATCATTATATAATTCTATGAATATATTTTTTAATGAAGGTGGAATAGTGACTGATTTGTTTACAGAAAAACTTAAACCATTTGCTTGATTAGGGCCATGGTAAGGGTCTTGACCTAGAATTACTACTTTTACTTTAGGAAATGGTGTTAAATTAAAAGCATTAAATATTTTACCTCCTTGTGGATAAATAGTTTTTATCTTCTTTTCCTCTTTTAAAAAAGTACTTAGATTTTTCATATAATCTGATTCAAATTCTGCTGAAAGATAATTAAGCCAACTTTCTTCAATTTTTGCCTTTATCATTAATTTAACCAATAAACTTTCTATTAGAAAAAACTCAAATTTAAGATTATGAATTATTTTAAACTTATTTCAAAGAGAAAGTTAAAAAGATGATAGATGAAATACCTATACCTTCTGAGCAAGTTAAGTTATTTTTTATGAATTTACCTTTTTCTAAATATATTGGTTTAAAATTAGAAAGAATAGGGAATGGTCAAGCGGTAATGACAATGCCATATCAGAAAAATTTGATAGGTGATCCAAAAACTGGGGTTTTACACGGTGGTGTTATTACTACGTTATTGGATAGTTGTTGTGGAGCTGCTGTGATGACAGCAGGAGATCCAAAAACATCAACTGCTACGATTGATTTAAGAATAGATTATATGCGTCCTGCAAAACCTGAAAGAACTATAATAGCAGAAGCTATGTGTTATAGAGTTACAAATAGTGTTGTTTTTGTAAGAGCAAATGCACAAGATGGGACTAAAAAAACTCCAATTGCTACTGCAACTGGAGCATTTACTAGTCCATTTTAATTTTAAAGGTATATAGTATTGTCAAACAATAAACAAATAGATCAAATAAAAAAAGAAGTGTTAATTTCTTTAGTTGAAAAAATTCCATTCTGTAAAACCTTAGGTATAAAACTGGATTGTTTAGGAAATGAAATTACGGCCCATTTACCTTTCAAAAAAGATTTTATTGGAAATCCCGCTATACCGGCCTTGCACGGGGGTATTATTGGTTCTTTTCTTGAAATAACAGCAATAATTCAATTATCCTGGGCTATCTTTTTAGAAAGAAAAGATGATCAAATTAATACGAAAAAATCAAGTTTTGAAGTGCAAGATATCATATTGCAGGAGATACCAAAAACTATAGATATAACCATAGATTATTTAAATTCAGGACGTCCGATGGAGTCTTTTGCAAGAGCTAAAATAAATAAAATTGGACGCCGTTATGCTTCTGTTTCGGTAATATCTTGGCAAGATGAACCTAGTAAACCTTTTGCAATGGCATCAGGACATTTCTTAGTCAAAAATTTTAATCAAAAAAAATAACTTATTTAAAAAGTTTATATTATGATTTGGCATTAAATTTGCTTCTGTCATATAATTGACAAACCAAAGGGCAACTAAAAATGTTTAAATATATGACACAAGAATTTAATCGAGATGACAGAGATTATAGAAGGTTTTTCCAAAGTAGAAATGTTTCACTTTCTTCTTTCAATAAATCTAGAAGTTTAATTAATGAAAGAAATATTAGTGGAAAAAAAGATAGAATAAGTGAAAACTCATTTTTTCCAATGATAGCAAAAAAAATGCTAAAGGTATAATAGCATAAAGATTTACTGATTTTTCATAGCAGTAAAAATTTGCCCATCAATAAATTAGTTGTTTTCTTTTCTGATTTTAATGCCTTGGTGTCTTCCAATCATTAAATTATTTAGTTGTAAGATTTTAGTTATATAATAATGGCTACAAGAATATCTTTCATTCTATTATTATTTATTTACCTTTTTTTCTTTTTTTAGTTAGTTTATTTTTAAAAAAAACAATTTAAAATTCACAAAGTTTAAATTTTTTTGTATGTATAACTATGAATTTTTTTTGTATATTAATAAAATTAGTTTTCTTTTCTTTTTTGTCTTATTCATTGGTTTTTGCTGATCAGAAAATGGCTGATAATTTTAATAATAACCCAGAACAAAGATGGATTTTTTTTGCAGATACTGTGATGGGGGGGCGCTCCTCAGGAGATGTGGTATTTAATAAGAGTTCAAATAATAATTACGCCCATCTTTCAGGTATTGTTACTACAGAAAATAATGGTGGTTTTATTCAGATTAGAAAAAAAGTTTCTGGTTTAACTAATTCTACTCAAGAAATAACATTGAAAGCCAAGGGGAACAATGAAATATATCATATTTTTTTAAGAACATCAGGAACTATTTTGCCATGGCAGTATTATAAGGCTGAATTTAAAGTGACTAATAATTGGAAAAAAATTAATATCCCAATTACACAATTTGAAAGATCGAGTAGTTTTCTATCAAAAACTATTAAACCTAGTACTATTAAGAGTATTGGTTTGGTTGCGTTTGGAAGGAATTTCAAGGCTGACTTATATGTTTCTGAGATAACTTTCCAATGAATCTTAGTGAATTTGAAATTTAATGAGAAGTCAAATTTTAATAAATACAATTGGATGTCATGCTGCTGGAGAAGTTGGTGAGGTCATTTTATCAGGTGTTCAGAATCCAATAGGAAAAACTATTGCAGAAAAATCAAAATTCTTGATGGACCACCCTGATTTAAGAAATCTATTGCTATTGGAACCTAGAGGTGGGGTTTATAAACATTTCAATTTAATTCTACCTCCAATAAACAAGAAAGCTGACTTTGGGTGGATAATAATGGAGCCTATGTTCAATCCACCAATGTCAGGCTCTAATGCAATTTGTACAACTACTGTTATTTTTGAAACTGGAATGAAGTCTATGGAAGAGCCATTTAGTGATCTTATTTTAGAGTCACCAGGCGGGCTAATTAAAACTAGAGCATATTGTTGTGATGGTAAGGTAAAAAAAGTAGAAATAGAAAATTTACCAAGTTTTGTTTATAAGAAAGATTGTGATTTAGAGATACCAGATTTGGGTACTTTTAAAGTAGATATAGCTTTTGGTGGAGATAGTTTTGTAATAATTGATGCAAAAAAACTAGGTTTTTCATTAATTAAAAATGAGGCAGCAGATCTTGTGAAATTAGGAGAAAAAATTACTAATCTAGCCAATGAGCAAATAGGTTTTAAACATCCAAAAATAAAAGATTGGAACCATATATCCTTTTGTCAATTCACACTTCCAATTTACAAAAACGAAAAAGGATATACTGAAGGAAAAAATACGGTTGTTATAAAGCCAGGAAAATTAGATCGTTCTCCATGTGGAACAGGATGTTCTGCAAGAATGGCATTGCTTGTTGAAAATGGTATTTTAAAGAAGTCAGATATATTCATTGGCAAATCTATTTTGGATACGCAATTTGAGTGTAAAGTTGATGATATTCAAACAAAAGCTAATAAAAACTACATAATCCCTAAAATTTCAGGAAGCGCTTGGATTACTGGTCATCATTCATATTTTGTAGATCATTCGGATCCATTTAAACAAGGCTACAAGCTTTCAGATACTTGGCCATCATTTTAAAATAAATTTTTAAAATATGATAACTATTTTTTAGTTAAATCAAAATCACCCTTGAAATTAAGCATGCCAAATCCAAATAGTTGGCTACTCACGAGCATGTTTAGGTTATGACGTTGTGAGTAAATGTTTTTAATAAGTAATGTTTTTGAAGTTAAATTTTTAATTCGATCTGCAGTTTTTAACCCCATTTCTATAAACTCTTCTTTTGTAAAACCTGATTGAGCCTTCTTTGTTGTTAAATCTTCTCCGGCACTATTAACCTGTGTTTCTTTCAATAGTGTAGCGTCTATTGTAGTGATTGCATCTGTAATATCAGTTAATGCATGAGCATACCGTTGTGTGAATTCTTGTCCAGCTACAGTTTGTGAAAGACTGAAATCATAAAGATTCACTTCATTTTGGTTATTGTCTAAAGAAAAAAAAGTACTTCCATCTTTTCTTAAGACAGCTTGATCAAAAGAACTTCCATTTACAATTGCTTCTTCAGCACTTTTTCTTACTCCGTTTATTGCTAGATCGCTTGAAACAGCTAAATTAAGACTTTGGGAAGTAGCTATTGAGTCATCGTCTATTGATGTACCTACCTTTATATTTCCACCAGGATCCCCAGCAGCTGTTATTTGATATACAATTGCATATTTATTTGAGCTTGAGACACTGTTTCCAGCTGAACTGGTGATACTTTCTTCAATCAAATTACCTAAATCATCTCTTCCTTTAATGGTAAATGCAACATTATTATTTCCAGCATCAGCAAAGATTTGTACTGTTTTATTTTCGTCAGCGGCATCCTGTTGTGTGATTGTAAATGGTTTGTTTGAGTGAACAAAAATTTCTCCAGTAGTGATAACTTCATGGTTGCTATTTGTAGTTATTTTTAAGCCAGGAGAAGTTAAATTAGGTATTGGAGTTGTAATAGTTACTCTATCTAAGTCATCAGATTTATTGTTTAAATTATAAAAATTATTAGTAGCTGTTGAAGATAATTTTTGTCGGGAACTTCCTTCTATGGATCCAATTGTAAGCACAGAATCATTGGTGCTAATGGAGCTAGCACTCCCTGCAAGAGTTAGATTGCCACCTGGACTAGGCGCTTGTGTGGTGGCAACATTATTAGTACTTGTATTTGTTCCTATTCTTATGTTGCCTGCTGCTGTAGTAGTAGGTGAACTAGAAACTGAGATTTGAGAAACAGTGGCATATTGATTTGAAGTTTTAATACTTTGGGAACTAGCCGATCCTGATATTGATTCACTGATATTGGTTCCTTCAGAATTTGTTCCAGTAATATTAAAAGTTAAATTGGAATCATTTAAAATTGCAGTACCTCCCGAAGTAGCAGAACCATTAATATTTAAATTTCCTGCTGCTTGATAACCATTTGCTGTAGTAATTGCATCATCATCAAAAATAGTATTGGCAGTACCACTATCACCATTATCTCTGGCTGTTCCTACTTTGATATCAGATGGATCTAAACTATTCACGTAAACATTAGAAATCCTTAAAAAACCTGTTGAACCATTGATTGCAGAACCATGAGAATTAGCATTAATTACTTCTTCTTGATTATTTCTTCCATATTTATCCATTCCCTTTACCCGATAAATCCCTTTTATTCCATCAGTAGGGACATTAATAGATACTAATTTTCCTTCCGTCAGAGCAAAAGCGCCACCAGCTTTAGAGATCGTTCCATTATTAGTTAGGTTGATTACATTATTACTATCATGGCTAGGTTTTTGGCTTTGGGCTAAACCATTATTATTTCCTACAACTCCAACTTGAATATTACCTTCTGCAAGTGTTGCTGTCCCTGACGAAACATCAGCTCCATCAAGAGTTAATGAAAAGTTTGTTCCTAAAACTGCAACACCGGAAGTTACGTATGCACCATTTAAAGAAATAGAACCTGAACTACCTGGAGTTACAGTATCAATTATACCATCTGGATCTGAAGAAGTTCCAATAGTTATCGCACCATCTGGGTTAACATTTGCAGAAATACTTGTAATAGTTTTAAAATTAGTGGTTCCACTTTGTGTCGCACCTGCTGAAACAGATATTGTTTCAGTATCAGATGATCCATTTTCTAATGTCCCATTAACTGTAAAAATAGTATTTTGAGTTCCAGCATTTTGTATACTTACTCTTTCTGATGAGTTTGGGGACTGTGAAGTGAATATTGCATCTTGATCTCTTACCGTACCAATTATAACATTTCCATTAGGATTAAGATTAGCTTTTATATCTGTAACAGTTTTAAAATATTTTTGTCCTGAAGTAGTTCCACCTGCAGAAACTGTTACAACTTCAGTATCTGAATCACCATCATGAAGCGTTCCTGAAATTGTGAACTGAGTTTGTCTAGATCCAGCATTTTGTATATTTATTCTTTCTCCTATCATAGAACCCAAAGTTGCCATTCGATGAACGGTAGCAAACCTATCTGAATCTCCATTTGAATTTATTGTTACAGTTGAACCAGGTACAATTTCTATATCTCTTTCAAGTCTATCTCCTAAATAATTTCTTCCAATTATTTTTGCAGTAAGAACTGGTGATCCTGCA
>ENA-OSEY01000879-OSEY01000879.1-marine-metagenome-genome-assembly--contig:-NODE-879-length-21241-cov-5.023389_pt1 | contig 21241 bp, 23 predicted proteins | sample MGYA00248465_ERZ534230 | MGnify/ENA primary metagenome ERZ534230 (study PRJEB26409, sample SAMN06344110) | marine metagenome | isolation source: Sea water from surface | place: Atlantic Ocean:Southern...
CCCTCAAATCCTTCAGAGGGTGATTTATAAAAGTTTGAACAGCTAATTTCTATACCAATGTTTTTTAAATGATTAATGGCTGCATTCAAGTTAGAGATTGGATCTATGTTGCTGCCCAAAGAAAGAAAGAAAGATTTCATCTTTCAATCATAATACCGACATCTTTAGAAAACCTTAATGCCCCTGGTTTCGATAGCCTAAGCTTAACTTTATTAATACCGAATTTAGATTTTAAATGATCCACTATGCCCTCACCCAAGGCTTCAATTAATTTATAGTCGGAGCTCTCAATAAAAGCAATTAAAGATTTGGTTATTTTTTTGTAATCCAAAGTATCGTCAATTGAGTCACTTTTACCTGGTACTGAGACATCAAATTCAAAATCCAAATCCATGCTAATTTGCTGCCTAACCTCTCTTTCCCAGCCGAAGATTCCAATGATGGTTTCAACTCTTAAATCTCTTATGTATATGGTATCTTTCATAGCTTTAACTCATGCAGTGGCCATCTAGGTCTAACTAATGAAACTAAATTATATGATGAAATCTCAGAATATAATGAACCTAGATAAGCAACCATTGCCGCATTATCTGTGCAATGCCGTAGAGGCGGATAGTGCAAATTAATATTTTTTTTATCAGCAAGAGAATCCATTTTTGATCTTAGTAGTTTGTTGGCTGCGACCCCTCCAGCCAAGACAATATCTTTGACAGGATTTTTTGATAAAGCGAAGTCAAGCTTTTTAACAAGGATTTCAGTTGCTGACTCTTGAAAAGATGCAGCGATGTCTGCCTGATGCTGATCGGTAATGGTGGATAACTTCTCAACGGCATATAAAACGGCTGTCTTCAAACCACTAAAACTCATATCGCAATCATTAGAGTGAGCCATCGGTTGTGGAAAAGAAAAAGATGAGCTATCTCCTTGCATAGCAATTTTCTCAAGAATTGGTCCTCCTGGATAACCAAGATTTAACAACTTAGCAACCTTATCAAAAGCCTCACCTACTGCATCATCTCTTGTGTCGCCTAATAATTCATAATCACCAAGCTTATTGACTTTAATGATCATACTATGACCGCCTGAAACCAATAAAGTAATGAATGGCAAATCCAAATGAATGCCTTGATCAATTTTTGGAGCATGTAAATGAGCCTCTAAGTGATTAATAGGCACAACCGGTTTATTAAGACTAATTGAGAGACCATGTGCTAAATTCTCACCGATTAAAAGTGCACCAATAAGTCCTGGTCCAGCAGTATATGCAATTTGATCGATATTCTTTAAATCGAACTCTGCCATGCACTGATCCAAAACGTTGATGATCTTTGCGCAGTGATCACGAGATGCAAGTTCAGGAACCACGCCCCCATAAGCTGCATGCAAATCAATTTGGGAATAAACTTTTTCAGCAATTATTTGCGAAGAATTGCTGTCATAAAGAGCAATAGCTGTCTCATCACATGAAGTTTCGATACCTAAAGTAACCATAATTTTTTCTTTGCAATAGTATGCCAAAAAGCATAAACTACGCATCTTAATTATGCCTTCAATCAAAATAAAAGACACAGAATACTTTGACGTTGGTCTTCGAAAATTTAAACGTGCTTGCGAAAAAGCAGGAATTGTTCCTGAAATTCGTAAACGTGAATTTTATGAAAAACCAACTGAGATGAGAAAAAGAAAAATGGCTGCAGCAAAGAAACGTGCCCATAAATCAAATAGAAAATTTTCTTTTTCGCGTCAAAGGTCCTACAGATAATTGTCCCTACTAGATCAAATCAATCAAGACATTAAAAGTGCAATGCTTGAAAAGCGCGCGCTTGAAAGAGATACACTCAGAATGCTACTTGCTGAAATTAAGCGCTATCAAATTGATGAAAAAACTGAAGCAACCGATGAGGTCGTGCTGACAATCATTAACAAGATGGTCAAACAGCGAAAAGACTCTATAGAACAATTCACAAAGGGCGGTCGGGATGACTTGGCTTCTAAAGAGAAAGATCAACTAGAGGTCATCAAGCAGTACCTACCAGAGCAGCTTTCTGAAGATAAAATTCGCGAAATTGTTGAAGCTGCTGTTAACTCAACCCAAGCATCCTCGATGCAAGATATGGGTAAAGTTATGGGTGCCATCAAATCTGAATTACAAGGCAAAGCTGATATGGGTCTTGTAAGTCAAATTGTTAAATCATCCCTATCCAATTAGTGCTTATAGGATGAGGGTATATCCCTTTTGTCTGTATACCTTTCGGTTAATCTTGAAGCACGAGTTTCTAAACTGATTTCAGATCCATTTATAATTACTGTTGTTGGATAAGCTGAGGGCTCTAAGGGATCTTCGCTCCAAATTACTATATCTGCAAAGTAACCTTCTTTAATGGAGCCTCTATCCTGAATATTAAAAACATCAGCAACAATGCTAGTCATTCCAGAAATACCTGCTTGATAAGTCATGCCATGTGCCACCGCATTCCCAGCTCCTTGCCTCATTAAATGATAATTGTGGCTCCTTTGAGTACTAAACATGACCTTGATGCCAGCATTACTTAAAATTCCACCCAACTTAATATTTGAAGCTAACTCATCAAATGAATCCGGAATATTATCCATAGGATCAATAATTACTGAGACCCCTGATGCCAGAATCTGATCTAAAACCAATGGTGCTTCCTCTACACTCATGAGCACTAATTCAAGATCATAATCATTTTTAAGTCGCAAAGCTTGAAGGATATCAATGGCTCTATTTACTTCCAATACCAATGGGATTTCTCTATTTACAACTCTGGAAAGAGCTTGAATGTCTTGTAGTTGCATATCCATAGAGCTTGCAAATGTTGTACCTAATAATTCTTCTAACTCCAATTCATCTTTGTTTAAGGCTAGCTCAAACATTGATTCCATAATCTGAATGGTTTCTGCTCTAGATCCCCCTATTGCACCAAGCCTTGCGTACATCGCCACATCTGCATTGCCAGTGATGTCTATATCTCCATCAAGCAAATAAAAGGATCCCATGCCTTTAAAAATCTGACTTGAATATCCAGGTGTGGAAATTGATGATGTAACACCATTACTTCTATTCCACGGAATCAGAGTTGAGTGCGGATTAAATGCATTGAAAACACTGAAGCCAGGACCAAAAAAATCTGGCGAATCATCATTAGTAACATCCAGAGCATTTATTTCAACTACTCCAATATTACTTATGGGCGAGATTAATCCAGGAGTAACTGGCTTGCCTTTTGCTTCAATAATTTTTGCTGATGAAGAATTAAGAAACTTCCCAACTTCTACAATCTTTTCATCGACAATAAGGATATCGCCAATGAAACTATTTCCAAGTCCATCATTGATTTGGCCAGATTTAATGAGAATGGAATTGGCCGAAACATTTATGGATAAAAGTACTATTAAAAAGCTAAGTTTTTTCATAGTGAGGCCCTCTCATCTGATGGATTAATAATACCTAAATCAAAATCAGTTACTGGCTGAAGTTCTTTTTCACCTCTTACGAAGGCCTTTGCTCCATCAACAAATACATATTCGGTCAAAGCATAAACGCTAAAAGGATTCTTATTCCAAATCACCAGGTCAGCATCTTTCCCAATTTCTATGGTACCGGTTTGATCTAAAATACCTGCTGCTTTTGCTGGATTGCTAGTTATCCATCTCATAGCACGAGCCTTAGTAATTTCATAACCAGCCCTCAATCCTGCAGATAAAGCTTTTGCTGCTTCCTGATTTAGATGTTGAATACCAACCTCATCATCGGAATGAACAATTGCACAGCCTTGACCTCCCCTTGCTTGGTCTACAATAGCAATATTTGCTGGGACCATATCATAAGCCTCATGTTTAAAGCCCCACCAGTCTGCCCATAAAGCACCACAGATTCCCTCATCTGCCAGCAGGTCTGCAATTTTATAAGCTTCAACTGCATGATGGAATGCGGTGATTTTATAATTAAACTCCTTGGATAATTCAATCATATTTGCCATCTCGTCAGCTCTATAGCAATGATTTTGAACTAATATCTCACCCTCTAATACCCCTGCAAGAGTATCAAGCTCTAGGTTCCTTCTGGGAGGATCAACTAGCTCTTTAGCTTCATCTGACTTTTTAATATATTCATTCTGACGTTTTTGATAATCGACTGCGCTGATCCATGCATTTCTGTAGCCTGCCATATTCCCCATCCTGGTTGAAGGTGCTGACCCTCGATTGCCGTAAACTCTCTTTGGGTTTTCACCACAAGCCATCTTTAATGAGTGAGGAGCACCTGGGAATTTCATATCATGAATTATGTTTCTAGGAATATTCTTAAAAGTTGCCCCGCGACCACCAAACAGATTTGCAGAGCCTGGCAGTACATGAAAAGCAGTAACGCCACCTTTCAAGGCTAAAGAAAATTGAGGATCCTGTGACCAAACAGAGTGTTCAGCCCAAACCTCAGCCGTATTAGGGCTGGTTGCCTCATTTCCATCTGAGCTTGTTCTTACACTTGGTGCTGGATAAACACCCATGTGCGAATGAATATCAATAAGTCCAGGAGTTAACCATTTGCCCCTAGCATCAATAATCGTTGCATTGTTATCAACGATATCTTTTCCTATCTCCTTAATGATGCCGTCGTCAAAAAGTACATCAAAGTTTGAATATTCATTGCCAAGCCCATCATAAAGATTTACAGACTTAATCAGTGTTCTCTCCGATTCGAGCGGTTTGTAGTTAGATTCAAATGGGTCTCTTTCTAATGAACTAGATTTTGCTGGAGCATCAGCTGTGCTGGATTGAGATACTTCGACATCCTCTGAGCATGAGTAAATTAGAAGCATAGAGAAAGCTAAAAATAAATGATTTTTCATACTAATTAATTCCAATGAATGATTAAAGAATTATAAAGGATATAATGCTTCTCATGAAAAGATCAAATGACAGAGCTTTTGACCAGCTTAGAGACGTCAATGTTGAAACTGGCATCATTAGTAATGCTGAAGGATCTGCATTAATTAAGTTTGGAAATACTCATGTGATTTGCACGGCATCAATTGAAAATTCTGTACCCAGATGGATGAAAAATAGCAATGAGGGATGGATAACAGCTGAGTATGGCATGCTTCCAAGATCAACTCATGAGAGAATGGGAAGAGAGGCTGCCCGAGGAAAACAAAGCGGCAGAACACAAGAAATTCAGAGACTTATCGGTAGGTCTCTCCGACAAAGTGTGAACTTGGAATATTTAAAAGATCACACCATCACAATAGACTGTGACGTGATTCAAGCTGATGGGGGAACCCGCACTGCCTCAATTACCGGAGGCTGTATTGCTTTATTTTCTGCAATTCAAAATAAATTAAAGGATCATAGGGCTATAAAAAAACATGTGGCTGCCATCTCAATTGGCCTCCTTAACGATCAGCCTATTTTAGATCTTGACTATACAGAGGACTCTTCAGCTGAAACAGATCTTAATCTAGTCATGGATGAAGATAATGGCATCATTGAAATACAAGGCACTGCAGAAGAGAAACCATTTTCAAATGAGCAACTTGAACAGATGTTGGATATTGGGAAAAAAGGTATAGGCCATTTGATTGAGCTTCAGAAAAAATGTCTCAATTAAAAGATTATCAAATTAACTTTATTAATGAAGCCATGCGTGTAGGCGCATTAGAATTTGGAACCTTCACCCTAAAATCTGGCAGACAAAGTCCATATTTTTTTAACGCATCAAAATTACTTTTTGATGCAGATATAAACATCATCATCGAAGGATTTGCTCATAAGTTTTTAGAATTTGGTTCGGACATCAACCAATTGTTTGGGCCTGCCTACAAAGGCACTATTTTTGGAAGCATGTTGGGCATGCATCTCAAAAAAACCAATCCTTCATTATCACTTTGTTTTAATAGAAAAGAAGTTAAAGATCATGGTGAAGGTGGGATGTTTATTGGTCAAAGTCCCTCTGGGAATGTTGTGGTAGTTGACGATGTACTTTCAGCAGGAACTGCCGCCAAGGAATCCATCGATTTAATTTTAGAAAATGATGCGACACCGTCTGGTATCTTGGTTGGGTTAAATCGCCAGGAAAAAGGTACGTCAGCACAATCTGCAAGCTTTGAGTTAGAACAAACTTACAACCTTAAAGTCCTCTCTGTAATTTGTCTTGATGATTTAATAAGGTTTCTTAAGCAAGGTGATCAAGCGGAGTTTATTGATAGCATGGAAAGCTATCGGGATGAGTGGGGAGCCTAGATGTTCACGGGTATCGTAACTGAGCTAGGTGTTGTTTCGTCCGTTAAATCGAATAGGGGCTATAGCTCAATTTCAATCAAATGTTCAAAGAAATTTCTAAAAGGGTTGAAGAAAGGAGCCAGTGTTGCAGTCAATGGAGTTTGTCTGACTTCAAAAAAAGGTAGTTCTGAGATGCTCCAGTTTGATGTAATTGACGAAACTCTGTCCTTAACAAACCTTAAGCAGATAAAAAAAGGTACAAAGGTTAATTTGGAACGCTCAATGACTGTAAAAACTGAAATTGGTGGCCACTTATTGTCAGGCCATATTCATTGTGAGGGCACGATATCAAAAATAACTAAAGTTTCGAATCAAACTAAAGACATGTTAATCACCCTTCCGTCCAAGATGATGAAATATATTTTTTACAAAGGGTACATTGGCATCAATGGATGCAGCTTAACCATTGGAAAAGTGAATAAAAATTCATTTTTCATTCACTTGATTCCTGAAACATTAAAAATTACAAACCTAGACGAATTATCAGAAAAATCAAAAGTTAATATTGAGATTGAGCAAAGTACTTTAATTACGGTTGAAAGCGTTGAAAAAATTATTGCTCAGAAAAAAGTTTAGCTAAAACTGCCATTCTAAGACCTACACCGTTTGCTACTTGATGTGAAACCTTGCAATTATCTAAATTAGCTATTTCTTCATTAAACTCTATCCCATAGTTAACTGGACCCGGATGAAATAGAAGAAAATTCTCAGCAGCATTTGTTAGCCTTTCTTTAGTCAATTGGTATTTACTTACATATTCTGCATGATCAATGCTTAAAGTATCTTGCATTCTTTCTTTTTGAATTCTTAATCCCATTACTAAATCGGAACCCTTAATGACAGAATCCATGTCAGGATCAAATTTGCCAAAATCAGAATCAATAAAATTAGTACATAATTCAGGAAGTCCAGAAAATTTTAAGGTCTTACAGCCAAGCTTTTTTGTTAATTCAACAAAAGATTTCGCAACTCTTGAATGATCAAGGTGACCAATAATTGAAATGTTCATTTGAGATATTTCTCTATTGAATTCCTTGATTGTTAATAAGTCAGTCAATGCTTGGGTTGGATGAGATTCTGCTCCTGCTCCAGCGTTTACAAAGCAGAGGTCAGGATATTGATTTGCAAGATCACTAATTATAGGTTCTGAATGCCTAATTATAAAAAGGTGTACTCCCATTAAAGCTAAAGTTTCAATGGTATCGCTAACTGATTCTCCTTTGACAATTGATGAAGTATCTGGATTTATGTCTATAAAGCTGGCACCAAGGTTCATTAATGCTATTTGAAATGAAGATTTCGTTCGGGTGCTTGGTTCAAAAAATAATAATGCTGCCTTTTTATCTTCATAAATTGGCTCTTGATTAAACCCTCCTAAATCAGACCTAAATTGAGAAGCAAGCGAAACAATGTCTTCTATTTCTTTTATATTTAGAGATTTAATATCGATTAAATTCATTTTAATTTGGTATTACTAAAATGGCATCGATTTCTATTTCTGCATCTAGAGGTAGTTTTGCAGCCTGAATGGTTACTCGAGCAGGATATGGTGCATTCATCCTGGCTTCCATAATCGAATTTACCTCACCAAATTTTGATAAGTCTGATAAGTAAATTGTTATCTTAACTGCATGATTGAGATCTGAATCAGCTGCCGCAGCAATTGCTGTTAAGTTATCGAATACTTTATTAACTTGATCTGAAAATGATGAATCAACTAATTCTCCAGAGGCATGATCAAGAGGAATTTGTCCAGAGATGTAAACTGTATTCCCTGCTTTTACAGCTTGATTATATGGACCAATCGCAGAAGGCGCATTTTCAGTTTTAATAATTTGTTTTTTCATTTTTGCTCTTTGCATCATTAATGATCCTCACACAACTACTAACAAATTTCTTTGATCTAATTTTTTTCATCAAAGCCTGCAGATGCTGTAAATTAAGAACATCCCCCTCAAACATGAACTCAGTAAATTTAGTATCAAGATCCTTGGTTCTGGCATTGGATATGTTGATATTCATTTTTGCAAAGACTGAAGCTAAATCCGCCAAGCTGCCAGGACGATCTTCACCAATTATCTTAATGTGTGCTCGATAGTACCTCTCTTGCCGGTTATCTCCCCAAATGGCTGAAAAGAACCTTGAGGCATCATCTCGATTCTTTGAAAGCTGTCTGCATCTTGAATGATGAATCACAATTCCCCTGTCAGTATCTGTATGAGCTTTAATAGGATCGCCATATACAGGCATGCAGCACTTAGCATAAACAACGGTAACGCCCTCAATATTGTGGTCTTCAAGTATTAATGACCCAGAAACTTTGTTTTTTGAGCCCTTAGCCTGTACTTCTTCAAAAAATTTCTCAGCAACTATTGCACCTGTTTTTCTTCCCAATCCAAGATCAGTTAAAAGATTGTTTAATGAGTCAACACCTAGAAGCTTAAGAACTCCTTCTAGTCTGCTGCCACGATAGTCTTCAAGACTAAGCCCACTTCTTGCAAGTTCAGATTCAAGCATTACTTTACCGGCTTTCCTAGCTTGAGATATTTTTTGCTGTCTCAAACTTGATCGAATGGCACTTCTAGCTTTGCTTGTGGTAACAAAGTTAAGCCATGCCGGACTTGGCTCAGCATCTTTAGAAACTTCAATCTCTATGCTCTGCCCGCTTTCTAATTGAATATTCAACGGAGCATACTTTCTGTTAACTTTACATCCAACAGTTTTATTACCAATATCTGTGTGGAGCTCATAGGCAAAGTCAATTGGGGTTGCCCCATTTTTTAAGTTAAGAATATCTCCTTCGGGGGTAAATACATATACTTCATTATTAAAGAGATCAGATTTTATTGTTTCAAAAAACTCGTTTGAGTTTTCGGCTTCTTTATCATAATCAATTATGCTTTTGAGCCATTTACGAGCTCCGAGACCCTCTGAGGCATCAGATTTCTCTGTTTTATAGGCCCAATGTGCTGCAACGCCATTTTCTGCAATCTCAACCATATTTTTTGTTTGGATCTGAACTTCAATTGGAATGCCCTCAAGGGCAATAAGAGTTGTATGTAATGCCTGATACCCATTACTTTTTGGAATGGCCACATAATCTTTAAAACGGTTTTCAATGGGTTTATAAAAATTATGTACAATGCCCAAGCTCCTGTAAGCATCATCAACAGAATTAACAATTATTCGAAAGGCAAAAACATCTAAAATTTCATTAAACGGTCGTTTGCGATATTTAATTTTTCTGTAGAGACTAAAAAGACTTTTTTGTCTTCCTTTTACCGTTGCCTGCACTCCATTATCTTTTAAGTTTTTCTTAATTTCCTTTTTAAGTTTGTAAACAATTCTTTCGCGGCCCCTTTTTGCATTTTTAATTGCTGATTTAAGGAGTCTTGCTCTCATTGGATGCAAGCATTTAAAAGCTCTATCTTCGAGCTCTTCTCTAAGAGTTTGCATTCCTATTCGTATGGCTATGGGTCCATAAACATCTAGTGTCTCGATGCATTTTTGAATTTGCTTATCTCTTGGAAGAAAATCAATTGTTCTCATATTGTGCAATCGATCGCATAACTTAACTAAGATCACTCGTATGTCTTTAGACATAGCTAATGCCATTTTTTGAAAACTACCTGCATTCCTCTCGGCAATATTTTTAAAATCCATTTTATTAAGCTTACTGACGCCATCAATAATGCTGACTACATCCTTGCCGAACATTTTTTCTAGAGTGGTTTTTTGAACATCGCAATCCTCTAAAACATCATGCATGAAGCCCGCGCATACAGATTCAAGATCAACTTTTAGGTCAAGCAAGATAGAAGCCACTTCAATAGGATGAGAAATATAAGGAGAACCATCCCTTCTAAGCTGACCTTCATGTGCCTCAAGCGCAACACAATAGGCTAAATTGATTTTTTTAACTTCTTTTTTATCGAAATATGAAGAAGCTTTTTTAAATATGTCCTGCGGAAGTCTTACTAGATTTGATTGATCTGGATTATTAAGAACTGAAAGGTTGGTGGCTGCTAATTGATCGCTCAATTAATACTCCGAGGGTTTTTTCATTACCCCACTATATCATCCTTTGGTTTCTGCCTGTCTAAAGAGAATTCATCAAGCAGCATATCTTCTTCAAGAGTTTTTTCTAAGATTTCGTTATTGATTAACCCTTCTTCAATTTCTCTTAAAGCGACGATGGTAGGTTTATCATCTTCCCACTCGACCAGAGGTTCTCGACTAGTTGTTGAGAGTTGTCTTGCACGACCAGAGGCCAATAGAATTAATTCAAATCTACTGTGTACTTTGTCTAAACATCCTTCAACTGTAATTCTAGCCATAATTAACCTCGGAGGCGTATTTTAGTGTTTTTATGTTTATGAATTCAATAGTTTAGTTAAAAACAATTCTTTTTTTGAATTCATTGGAAAACTGTCTTCCCCAGTGATTATTCTTGCAAGATCATTACAACAATCCTCAAAAACATCATTTATCAAGATATGGTCATAGTCATTGCAACTGGGTATTTCTTTCATCGCATTTGAAAGTCTTAACTCAATACTTTCCTTAGAATTTGTGCCTCTCTCATTCAGCCTTTCAGTTAGAGATTCAATACTTGGCGGTAACAAAAAAATAGATTCGTGAGGAAAGTTGGTTGATTTAATTTGCTGAACGCCTTGGACATCTATCTCCAGGATGATATTTATCCCCTCAGCAATCTTTGTTTCTACGAAATCTTTCGAGGTGCCATAAAAATTTCCATGAACTAAAGCATGCTCTAAAAAGAAATCATTACTAACTTTATTTTTAAAATCATCTTCGCTGGTAAAAATATAATAATCTTGACTGCCGCCCCTTTTTTTTCGGGTTGTATGGGAGATTGAAAGTTCTACATTGAAATTTTTAGAATTTAGATTATCCAAGACTGCATTTATCAGTGAAGACTTCCCTGTTCCTGAAGCTGCAGATATAAGAAAAAGTTTAGCTTTCATTGAATATTTTGTGTTTGTTCTCTTAATTCCTCAACAAGAATTTTTAAATTTATTGCAAGCTTCTTTGCTTTAGAATTATCAAGCTTAACTGATAAAGTATTTGCTTCTCTGAATAATTCTTGCAGCATAAAATCAATTTTTTTCCCATGAGGGCCACTTGATTTAAGAGACTTATTTATTTCTTTGATGTGAAAACCAATTCTATCTAATTCCTCAGAGACATCTTGTTTCATAATCTGCAAAGCAATCTCTTTTTCAATTTCCTCACTAGGATTATCTAAAAAATGATTAAGCCTTTCTTTAACATTTTTCTTTCTTTGCTTATTTATTGAGGGGATCATTTTTCGGAGTGAGGCTTCAATTAAAAGAATATTTTTAATTTTAATATTCAAAACTTTCAATATTTTATTTCCCTCACTCAACCTTGAGTGTTTTAAGTCATCTATGGCCTTATTTATAATTTTTGTTAAGTGCGCGTCACTAATGGCAGAATCTTCAGACAATGAAACAGCACCAGGAAAATTTTTAATATCACTAAATTTAAGGGTAGCGGTTTCAAGATGCTTTGACTTTTGAATTTCCTTGTTAAGCTGCGCTAGCACATCATTATTTATAGAAAGTTTTGGGTTACTTCCTCCAAGAACATTTAACCTAACATCAAATTGTCCTCTTCTAAAAACAGATTTAAGTTTTTGATTGAGATGCTCTTCTACTGAAAAGGATTGTTGAGCTGACTTGAAATGAATATCAATAAATTTGCTGTTGACTGATTTTATCTCACAAGATATTTCAAAATTTTTATTGCTAAGTTTTGAAAAACCGAAGCCGGTCATGCTCTGTATCATAGATTGATATTATATGTTTTTATCCATCAAACAATTTACTCTTTAATAAATTTGATATATCTAATTGCTTGCCAGGATTATCGATACGAAAAAAATCATCGAAGTTTTTTTCAGGGAAGAGCATTTTAAATCGTTCTTGAGCAAGCACCGTCGGTTCGCTTACATTAAGCAGCAATAAATCTGTTTTGTTGATACAAAAATTCATAATTATCCTAGCTGCCTGATCCCTGCTCAGCCGATTAAGATTTGAACTTATTGGAATTAGCTTGTTCTGAAACTCATCCACTTGTTTATAAAAAATTTTATCCTTCATTTCAGGATCATATAAACCAGACAATCTAAAAATTGTCTTTTGCCATGAATTGATTTCATTTGAATAGATCGCTTCGCTTTCTAAAAGGCTTTTGGCTCTAAAATCTTCTGAATTAACATTACTAAGCTCATTAATTGGCTCTTCTGAGTCTCTATAAACTCGTGTGGATGAAATTAATAATGACTTTTTAAATGATATATTTTTTACTAACTTAGAAATGAGCTTCATGCCCTCCTCATAACCTTTTTCATAGCCCGCCTCATCAAATGATGTTGGGGTTAACGTGATGATGAGACAGTCATAGTTTTTAAGAAGGTCAACTTTTTGAGCAGAATTTTTAAACCAATCTAAGGAGTGGTATTGATCAGGGACAATTGCTGGTTTGAGTGATCGAGAAATGCCTGTTATCACAAGATCGTCCTGACCAATCGAGGCTAGACGAGAACCCAAATCTCCATACCCAATAAATAAAATATTCTTTTTCATTCTTTTAAAGTGCTTATATTAAAAGTATTATCCAGTTGTGGCTAATTCAGAGTTACAAAAGCTAAATGGTGTTGGCGCTGCAACGATTTCTCAACTTAATAGTTTAGGCCTTTTCACAATTCAAGACCTATGTTTCCATTTGCCAAACACATATCAAAATAAGACAAAGGTTACACCTATTTCAAATCTAGATGTCGGAGAGGAAGCATTAATAGAGGGCGAAGTTGTTTCAGTGCAAGCAATATATCGGCCTAGAAAAATGTTGGTTGCAAAAATTAGTGATGGTTATTCTTATCTCAATCTAAGGTTATTTTATTTTCATCCAAATCAAACACGTCAATTTCAAAAAGGCTTAAGCATTAGATGTTATGGCAAAACCTCATTAAGTAAATATGGTTTAGAAATGATTCATCCCGATTATGAAATAAATCAAAAATTACCACCGCTTCAAAAAACACTCAATCCAACATACCGAATATGCAAAGGGATAAGTCAGAATAAAATAAAAAAATTTATCCAAGAAGCAATTAAGGTTTACGACTTTGAAGATGAAGCAATTAATTTAAACCATTATGGTGATGATAACTCCTTGTCCATAAAGGATGCCCTAGAAATCATTCATAATCCAAGTGCTGATATTCCTATCGATGATCTGATTCCAGGAGGAACGCATCCTGCAAGAGTTAAATTGCTTAAAGAAGAATTAATTGCATTTCAAACCGGAATGGTTTCTTTAAGATCAAAAATGAAAACAAGTAAAGCAGAGCCTTGCATTGAAAATGGGAGTTGGCGCGAGGACTTTCTATCGATGTTTCCGTATGAGTTAACCGCTGCTCAGTCAAGGGTTGAAAGCGAAATAAATAAAGACCTTATTAAATCTGAACCCATGATGAGATTGGTCCAAGGTGATGTTGGTTCAGGAAAAACTGCGGTTGCGGTTCTTGCAGCAACAAAGGCGTTAGATTCAAATTTCCAAGCTGCATTCATGGCGCCAACCACTCTGCTTGCCCAACAACACCTCGAAAATATAAAAAATTTTTTTCCAAATCATATCGATGAAATTGAACTGCTGACGAGCGGTCTTACTAAGAGCGTTAGAAAAAAAACCCTTGAAAAAATTAAGTCAGGAAAAATTAAGTTTATTGTTGGCACGCATGCAATCTTTCAGGCAGATGTTGAGTATTGCAATCTTGCATTGGCAATAATTGACGAGCAGCATCGTTTTGGTGTGAACCAAAGACTTGCGCTAATAAAAAAAACAGAAAATCAGAATATCCATCCCCATCAACTCACTTTAACAGCAACCCCCATACCAAGAACTTTATCAATGAGCATTTATGCCAACATGGATGTTTCAGTTATTGATGAAATGCCGCCAGGCAGACAACCAATCATTACTTCGATGCTGTCAATGCAATCTAAGGAAAATCTTATATCTAGAACGAGGGAGGCAATCTCTAAAGATAGTCTGATTTATTGGATATGTCCTCTGGTTGAAGAATCTGAAACATTGGACTTAAGTTCAGTGACTCAAACCCATGAAATCTTATGCGATGAGTTCGGTGAGGATAAAGTTGGTTTAGTGCACGGCAAGCTTTCAAAAGATTCAAAAAATGAAGAGATTGATAAATTTAGAGATGGAAAAACTAAAATTCTTGTTTCAACAACAGTGATTGAAGTCGGGGTTGATGTTCCTGATGCTGACATAATGATCATTGAGAATGCAGAGCGGTTCGGTCTTGCACAGTTGCATCAGCTTAGAGGAAGAGTTGGTAGAGGGTCAAAGCAAAGTTACTGCATTTTGTTGCATAAGGATAAACTTAATGAAGTTTCCTCAGAGAGATTGGATGTACTTTGCCAAACACAGGATGGTTTTAAGATTGCAGAAAAAGATCTTGAAATCAGGGGGCCAGGTGAAATTATGGGCGCACAACAAACCGGAATAGTTCCCTTTAAATATGCCAATCTGATCAGAGATAGCAGGTATCTTGAGGAAACAAAGTTAATTGCTGAAAAAATCTTTAATGAGGATAGGCAGCTAGCAAACAAGCTAATCAAAAGATGGGTTTCTGGATCAATGGCCTATGCTGATGCATAAAAAATCCCAGCAAAAGCTGGGATCTTAAATTTTTTAGGCTTCCTCTAGATGCTAAGTAATGGAGCAATAACTAAGCTGACAATTGCCATTACGTTAATAAGAATATTCATTGACGGGCCTGAGGTATCCTTAAAGGGATCTCCTACAGTATCTCCGACAACTGCAGCTGCATGAGTATCAGATCCTTTCCCGCCAAAGTTTCCCTTTTCAACAAATTTCTTAGCATTATCCCAAGCACCTCCGGCATTAGCCATCATTAATGCCAAGGAAACACAACCCAGCAAACCTCCAGCCAACATTCCACCTAAAGCTTGTGCACCAAGGCCAAACCCTACTATTGCTGGCATAGAAACAGCAATGACACCTGGAAGCATCATTTTTTTAAGAGCTGCTGTGGTCGCAATTTCAACACACTTTTCAGAATCAGGATCTGCTTTGCCTTCCATCAAACCTTTTATTTCTTTAAATTGTCTTCTTATCTCATTGATCATTTCAAATGCGGCGTCACCCACTGCAGTCATGGTAATTGAAGAGACTAAGAAGGGAATGCATGCACCAATGAACATACCGACAAGTACAATTGGATCAGAAAGTGAAAGCGAGAATTCAGGATTATTTACAGTTACAACAGCTGAAAAAGCAGAAATAATTGCAAGAGCTGCCAAAGCAGCTGCTCCAATTGCAAACCCTTTTCCAATAGCAGCAGTCGTATTACCTAATTCATCCAACGAATCAGTGATATCTCTTACTTTTTTACCCATGCCTGACATTTCAGCGATTCCACCAGCATTGTCCGCAACAGGTCCATAAGCATCAATTGCCATGGTAATACCAACAGTTGCTAGCATGCCAACTGCGGCAATACCAACACCATAAACATCAGCAAGACTGGTTGATACGAATATGATAGTAGCAAGAATTGCGATCGGGATTACAACTGACTGCATGCCAACTGAGAGCCCTGAAATCATGACTGTTGCTGATCCAGTCTCTCCTGATTCAGCTATCTTTTCGACCGGCTTTCCACCTGTATAGTACTCAGTAATTAATCCGATCAATACCCCACCTACGGCTCCAGCGATAACACACCACCAAACATTCATATCTACACCAGGAAATGTATCTATTAAAAAATAAGCCATGGCAACAAAAATTACTGGAGCCAATAAAGTTCCAGATCTAAGCGCACTGGCTGGTGCTTTGGCGGATTGAAGCTTAACGATAAAAATTCCAATAATTGAAGCGATGAGACCAGATGATGCCAAAGCCAATGGCAACATCATCATATCTTGTGAGCCTAGGGTATAAGCTATTGCTATAGAGGCAATCATGGAACCACAATAGGATTCAAAAATATCAGACCCCATTCCAGCGACATCACCAACATTATCACCAACATTGTCCGCAATAACGCCAGGATTTCTTGGATCATCTTCAGGTATCCCTGCTTCAATTTTACCTACTAAATCTGCACCCACGTCAGCACTCTTAGTGAAGATTCCCCCGCCGACCCTAGAAAATAATGCGACCACTGATGCACCCATGCCAAAGCCTTCTAGTGCGTGAACATGATTTGCAGGAACAAAAAAGTAATAAAGGGCACCTAGACCAATCAAGCCTAAGGATGCTACACATAAGCCCATCACTGAGCCCCCATAAAAAGATACTGATAATGCAGCAGCTGCTCCTTCTTTTTTGGCAGCTGTGGCTGTTCTAACATTTGCTTTGGTAGCAGCATACATACCTATAAAACCAGCAAGTGAAGAACACGCGGCGCCAACTATTACAGCGATTGCAGAATACATTCCAAGTCCAAGCCATACTAAGCCAACAAGGATCAGAATGAAGATAAGTAAATATTTATATTCAGTCTTCATGAATGCTAGGGCCCCTGAGTGGATTTGATCCCCAATTTTTTTAACCTTTTTCTCTCCATCCGGATACTGCATTACTAAAAGGTATACGACGAAGGCTGCAATAAGACCAACGATTCCAAGCACTGGAGGTATTAATGTATTCATGAACGGTTCTCCCTAAAAGTGGCAAATTTTAACAAAATATCCCTTAAAAAGGTTAATTAGTTTTGGAGAATTGCCTTCTCATCAAGTTTATTTTCAGACCTTGCTACGATACAAGCAACGGTTGCGTCACCAGAAATGTTTACAGCCGTTCTGATCATATCCAAGACTCTATCAACAGCAAGAATAATTCCAATAGCTTCTAAGGGAAGATTGAACTGCTGAAGAATGATCACTAATGTGATAATCCCAGCTGATGGAACAGCTGCAGTACCTATTGAAGTAGCTACAGCTAGCAAGACAATTTGAATGTATTGAAATAAAGTTAAGTCAATCCCAGAGATTTGTGCAATAAATACGGTTGCTAGTCCTTGCATGATAGCAGTACCATCCATATTTATTGTTGCTCCAACAGGAACAACAAATGAAGCAACATTTTTATCCACACCCAAATCCTGTGAAACTGTTTTTAATGTAACTGGAATGGTGGCAGCACTTGATGATGTAGAAAAAGCAAACAAAATTGGCTCTTTCATTTTCTTAAAGAAAGCAATGGGATTAATTTTTGCTAAATACTTAAGAAATAGAGAGTAAGTAAATAGTGCGTGAAAAATTAGTAATGAGATCAAAAGAGCAACATAAACAAATACATCTTGAAAAATATCTAGACCATCAGTTATTACAAATCTTCCAATCAAACAAAAAACACCTATTGGTGCAAAAGACATAATCATGATGACCAGCTGCATAAATACGGTGTTAAGTTTTTCAAAAGCACTGCTTAAATTGCCGGTCAGATGATTGGTCTTATTTAATGCTATGCCAAATAAAATACTAAAAAAGACTATTGCCAGCATTTGATTTTCGACAAAGGCTTGAAAAATGTTCTTTGGAAATATGCCTACGATTGTGTCATAAAGTGACTGGCCTCCCGGAAGAGATTCAATGCTTGTTGGCATTGCAGCAGCATAACCGGCACCAGGCTGAAAAATAGCTCCAACCATTAATGCTGTGCTTACAGCTATAGCTGTAGTCAACAAATAAAGTCCAATAGTTTTTAAGGATATTGGACCGAGTGTGCTGGTATCTGAGAGTGATGAAATGCCAGAGACAAGTGAGAAAAAAACCAATGGCACTACCAAGAGCTTTAATAGATTTAGAAAAATGTCTCCGCCTAAACTAAAAATGTATTGAGCAACAAAATTCTTTAACTCTTCGGGTATAAAAGAAGAATAATAAAAAAAACTAGCAACCAAAAAACCAAACAGCAACCCTAGAAGAATATTTCTGGTTAGGTTTTTTGGAGTTTCAATCATATTTCAACCATTTCAAAATCTTCTTTCCCTACACCGCAATCTGGGCAAAGCCAATCAGAAGGAACATCCTCCCATCTTGTACCTGGTTCAATCCCATCGTCTGGCCAACCCTGCTCTTCGTCATAAATTAAGCCACAAACAATGCATTCCCATTTTTTAAATTCCATAGTCGATCCTTAAGTATTTGAAAAAATAAGCAGGCTATAATATCAGTTTAACTGAATGAATTCATGCATCCTAAACGAATCTCAAAATGGGTAGTTAAGCCTTTTGTTTATTTTATGGGTAGCAATAATATTCAAAGAGCTTGGCTCTTTGAACCCAACTCAATCACCGAAAGAATCAAACGCAATCATTCATTTGAACTTGAACTAGTAAGTGAGCATACCGAGGAATTAGATTATCTGGATAAAAGGATTGTTGGCATTGCGCAAAATGAGTCGACGGTTCGAAGAGTTAAACTCTTTGGGGATGGAAAAGAATTAGTTTTTGGTGAGAGCATTATCCCTCAGGAAACAAAAGAGCATGGCTTTGCTGGACTTAAAAACCTTGGCTCTAAACCATTAGGTGATCTAATTTTTACCAGCAAGAAATTTAAGAGAATGCGAGTCTTATTCGCAAAATTTGAATTTAATAATAAAAAATACTGGGGAAGAATAACTGTTTTCAGGGTTAATGGTTATCCAATGTCAATTAAGGAGATTTTTATAATTGATTAATTTTATAAAAGGCTCAATAGCTCTTTGCAGGCTTGATAAGCCTATTGGAATTTATCTTATTTTTTGGCCTGCACTGGCAGCAGCAGTGATCTCAACCGACGTAATTTCAAACCTTGATGTTCTGGCAATTATTTTGATTGGAAGCATTTTAGTAAGGTCAATTGGTTGTGTAATAAACGATATCTTTGACAAAGACATTGATAACAAAGTTGAAAGAACAAAATCTAGGCCCCTTGCATCTGGTCAGCTAACAACTCTAGAAGGATGGATTATCTTTTCAATCCTAGCCATATGCATCTTGGCCTTATTGATCCAAACAAACCTTCAAACCGTTATTGTCAGTTCCATTTTTGGATGCATGATTATTCTATATCCCTTGATGAAGCGTTTTTTTCTAGGTCCTCAATTATTCTTAGGGATTACCTTTAATCCCATTTTTATAGTGCACGCCATAACTGAATCAATAACTTTGGGATCTTTAATATTCTTCTTTGCAATCTTCTGTTGGGTTGTCGCTTACGATACTTACTATGGCTTATGTGACATTGAGGATGATAAAAAATTAGGTATTAACTCCACTCCTCTTTGGTGGAAAGCTAGAACTCAAAACTTGATTTTTGGATTCCAATTCCTGTTTGTAGTGTCCCTTTATTTTGTAGGGAATTTTTATGCCTTCTCAAGCTATTGGATCTTTGCTCTTATGGTAATTAGTTTATTTTTTGTTTATCAATCGCATCTTGCAAAAAATAATGAGTACCTTTCCGCATTTAAAAACAATAACTTAGTTGGCATGATCTTATGCCTGTTTTTATTATTTGAAATTTATTTCATCCAATGAGTTTTGTAGACGGATTTTCAGATCAACTGAAAAAAGAATTAAAGGATTACACCCCAAAGAACCCATTTGAAACATATGAATATTACCAATGTCTTGAGAACAGCGGATGCGCATCTGAGAATTCTGGATGGCAACCAAACCATAACTTACAAACTTCTGTTGATGGAAATTTAATTATTCCTATTTATAAGAAAACTAATAGCTATGGGGAATTTATTTTTGATTACTCCTGGGCGAACGCCTTTGCTAGATACGGTATTGAATACTATCCAAAACTAGTTTCATCAGTACCTTTTACTCCCTGTCATAGCTCAAAATTAATTGGAAATACCGAATTGCTTGAGGATGCTATTACAGAAGTAGAAAACTTTATGTCATCAGAGGGCATTCAATCTTGGCATATCTTATTTCCATCTGATGATGACTTGCTCAAACTAGAGAATCATGGATTTATTAAAAGATTTGGCTATCGGTATATTTGGAAGAATTATGACTATCAATCATTTTCAGATTATCTAGAGAGGTTTAAATCTCGACAAAGAAAAAATATTCTTAAAGAAAGAAAAAGTATCAAAGACGAAAAAATTGAGTTTGAGATTATGTCGGGGAGCTCAATCAATGAAGAAGCATGGCAAAAACTGTATAGCTTTTACTGTCAAACTTATTTTGATAGAGGTCAAAGACCTTATTTAAATCTAAAATTTTTCAAGATGATTGCTGATAAAAAAGAAATAAAGCCAGTTATTTTTTTTGCAAAGTACAAAGACGATTTTGTTGGGGCTTCATTATGCTTTGAAGGAAGCGATACCTTGTATGGAAGGCATTGGGGCTCAAATATTTTGTTAAAAAACTTACACTTCGAAGCCTGCTTCTATCAAGGAATTGAATACTGTATCAACAATGGCATCTCATACTTTGACCCTGGCATACAAGGTGAGCATAAGCTAAGAAGAGGGTTTGAGGTTTCAAAAAAAGTTTCAATGCATATGATTTCTAACAAAGATTTTAGAGATGCAATAGCTTCTTTTTGCAAAGATGAAGAAAATGAAATTGATAGATATATAGAATCTTGCAAAGCCTATACTCCCTTTAGTATTGATTATAGAATTGAGTAATGAATAAACTGAGTAAAACATCGCATCATCTAAGTGTTTGCTCAGCCAACTATCGAAGAATAAAAAAAATTTTTACAAATTTTACTGAAAAAGAATATAAATTTTTGCTTGACGAAACAGATCTGACTGTAAGCTTTAAAATTATTGATAAGCAAAATCACACGCTTTTAATTGAAGCGACTCAGTCTACCTGTAACTCAATAAT
>ENA-OSEY01000880-OSEY01000880.1-marine-metagenome-genome-assembly--contig:-NODE-880-length-21233-cov-3.625969_pt1 | contig 21233 bp, 22 predicted proteins | sample MGYA00248465_ERZ534230 | MGnify/ENA primary metagenome ERZ534230 (study PRJEB26409, sample SAMN06344110) | marine metagenome | isolation source: Sea water from surface | place: Atlantic Ocean:Southern...
ATATTAGGAGTTATTCCTAAGTGTGAAGATAGATTTATAGAAGTTGGGAAAATCAATTCAAATTATTTTGAGAATTTAAGAGAATACGCCTCATATGGAGATTTAATAGCCCAACATGGCTATGAACATATATATGATTCTAGAGCAAAAGGATTTTATGGTAATACATTCAATTCTGAATTTGCCGGTCATCCATATAAACAACAATTAAATAAATTACTAAAAGGCAAAGAGATTTTACAAAGAGAATCTCTATGGAAGCCAGTTTTTATGGCCCCCAACCATTCTTTTGATTCCATGACATTAAAGGCTCTTCAAGAGCTAGAATTTAATACGGTTTTGGATGGCTTGGCAATTTACCCTTTTAAAAGAGATAACTTGAATTTCATCCCACAAATCAGTTCAAGTTGTAGCACTTTGTGATGTTGATAAAAATAGCCGTGATGATGCTCAGAAGAAATTCCCAAATGCTAAAGTATTTAAAGATTATAGAATTATGCTTAGTGAAATGTCAGAAAGTATTGATGCAGTGGTTGTCTCTACACCTGATCACAGCCATGCCCCAGCATCAATCTTGGCAATGGAGATGAATAAACCGGTATATTGTCAGAAACCACTGACTCATTTTGTTTCTGAGGCAAGAGCGATGAAAAAAATTGCTGAAGAAAAAAAATTAGTTACACAAATGGGTATTCAGGTTCATTCATTTTATGACTACAAGTTAGCTACGGTTTTAATACAGGCTGGAATTATTGGAAAAGTTCATAAAGTAAGGGCTTGGTCTCCAAAAAATTGGGGGTATGATGGTCCCGAACCGAAAGGAAAGGACGACATCCCAAAAAATTTAGATTGGAATTTATGGCTTGGAACCTCCCCTGATCGCCCATACAAAGACAAATATTACCATCCTTCAAACTGGCGTAAGTTGGTTGATTATGGATGTGGTACACTTGGAGATATGGGTGTGCATATTTTTGATACACCTTACAATGCATTAGCTCTAGACGTACCTCTTACTATTAAGAATAAATGCAGAAAACCAAATGGCTATGGCTTTCCAGTAAATAATAGTGTTGAATATACCTTTCCAGGCACCCCTTATACAGCAAATACATTAACATGGATTTGGTCTGATGGTCCAGGAGCACCTGCTAATAATAAAGATTTGAAACTTCCAAAACGTGATAAGCTTCCTCTCCAAGGAGCTATGTTTATAGGAGAAAAAGGTAGATTACTTTTACCCCATTTTATGGAGCGCCCACGTCTGATAATTGATAATGAATATAAGGAAATTGATATAAAAAAATATGACCCAAATGACCTTTTAGGAAATACTGAAAACGACTATGAAAGGGATGCACCAAAGCATTATCATCAATTTGTAGATGCTTGCTTAGGAAAAGACAAAGTCTCAGCCCCTTTTTCATATTCCTCCAGATTAACAGAAACTATACTTCTAGGTGTAATTGCTGGACGTTTTCCAAATAAAACATTGCATTGGAATAATGAAAAGGCAAAATTTCAAGAGGAAGAGGCTAATCAATATCTTACTGGTAACTACAGAGACTTTTGAATTTTAATCTAAAATAAAAAATGCATAGAAGAATAGCTTTAAAAAATATTGCTATAATAACAGGAAGTACATTTATTCTTCCTTATGGATGTGATTTTGAAACGGGAATTGTCTATTCTAATTTCACAAGTTTAAAAACAAAGCACCTTAACCTTATTGCCTCTATTAGTGAGTTTATTTTACCCAGTGATATGAAGAACTTTCCCACCCCAGAAAATAGGCTACATTTTATTATGACAATGGCTAATGATTGTCTATTAAAAAAGGAAAGAAAACTTTTTGAAGAAGGATTTGAGTTTTTCCAATTGTCACTTTCCTCAGAAAGAAATGAGAGATTTGAAAAATTACAAATAAATCAAAAACAAGAATTCATTTTGAAAGGTATAGAAAGTAATAAACCTGAAATAAAAATGTTTCTCAACTTTATAAAAGAGTTTTCTATATTACATTTTGAAACTTCTGAAAATTATATGAAAAATTATTTGAATTTTGAATTTATGCCAGGTCGCTATAATGGTAAAGTCCAAGTATAAAATTTTACTTTGAAAAATACATTTGATACTATAGTCGTCGGTGCTGGGATGTCAGGGGGATGGGCAGCTAAGGAATTTACTGAAAAAGGATTCAAGACTTTACTTTTGGAAAGGGGTCCAAATATTGAACATATATCGGACTATCCAACCTCAAATCTGCAACCTTGGGAACTCAAACATCGAGGTAGATTAACCGCACAAGAAATTAAGGAAAACCCTATAGCCAGCAGCTGTTACGCATTTAGAGAGGACGCAAAACATTTTTTTGTGAAAGATAAAGATCATCCTTATAATCAAATAAGACCTTTTGATTGGATTCGTGGTTATCAAGTAGGAGGAAAATCAATTATGTGGGCTAGGCAAGTTCAGCGATGGAGTCCATATGATTTTGAAGGCCCTGCTCGTGACGGTTTTGCTGTTGATTGGCCAATCCGTTATAAAGACTTGGCTGATTGGTATACTTACGTTGAACGTTTTGTAGGTGTCAGTGGGAATAAAGATGGTTTAGATATCTTGCCTGATGGTGAATTTTTAAAACCTTGGGAATCAAATGTAGTAGAAGAGTATTTTAGTCAGCAGATGAAAAAGTTTTATAAGGACCGCCATGTAATTTATGGTCGTTGCGCTCATTTGACTGAATCTAGACCTATCTTTATGAAACAGGGACGCGGTTTATGTGTTAGTCGAAATGTATGTCAGAGAGGCTGTACACTTGGAGGTTATTTTAATGCTAATTCTACATTAATACCCTGGTCTTTAAAAACAGGAAATCTTACCTTAAGACCACACTCAGTTGTTCACTCAATACTTTACGATAACAATAAGCAAAAAGCAATTGGAGTAAGAGTGATTGATTCAATTACAAAAAAAACTCAGGATTATTTTGCAAGTATTATTTTTTTAAATGCATCAACCCTAAATACTAATTTAATTTTGTTGAATTCAATGTCGAGTCGATTTCCAAAAGGTTTGGGGAATGATAATGGTTTACTCGGGAAATATATCGCTTTTCACAATTATAGAGCTACGATAAGTGCTAAATATGAAGGATTTCCAAATTACACCGTTGAAGGGGCAAAACCAACAACTCATTATGTACCCAGATTTAGAAATGTACTTAGGCAAGAAACTGATTTTTTAAGAGGTTATGCAGCAGGTTTTCAGGCTTCTCCAGCGAGAGAAACTATTAGAGAGGGCATAGGAGATAAATTAAAAAAACAACTTTTAGACACAAAGGAAACAGGAGTATGGAATGTCGGATCACATATGATGGGAGAAACAATCCCTAAAATTACCAATTACGTGAGTCTCGATGATAATAAAAAAGACACCTGGGGCGTTCCACTTCTTAACATTAATGTAGATTATGATGATAATGATGAAAAGATGATAAAAGATTTCTATGAGCAATTTACAGAAATGTACACTAAAGCTGGTTTTGTTGATATTGAAATTAATGACAACAAGCGTCGTCCAGGCAACGATATTCACGAGATGGGTGGAGTAAGGATGGGTAAAGATCCCAAAACATCTTTATTAAATTCATGGAATCAAATGCATTTGTGTAAAAATGTTTTTGTTACGGACGGTTCATGCATGACTTCTACTTCAACTCAAAATCCTTCATTAACTTTTATGGCAATTACTGCTAGAGCTTCCAATTATGCAATTAAAGAAATTAAAAAAGGAAATATTTAAGAACAAGGCTTAATATTAAGATTTTTAGATTATTTTGAGAATTAATTATGATAATGAAAAAAGTTGTAACCTTTGGCGAAATTATGTTGCGCTTATCTACACCAGGATTTCTTAGGTTTTCTCAAGCAAACAATTTTGACGCGGTGTTTGGAGGTGGTGAATCAAACGTTGCAGTATCACTTGCTAATTATGGGATACCAGTAGAGTTTGTAACCAGACTTCCAAATAACGAAATTGGTGACTCTGCTCTAATGGAAATAAGAAAGCATAATGTTGGGACTCAATTCATTGTCCGTGGTGGTGAGAGATTAGGAATTTATTTTTTAGAGACAGGAGCAGTGAACAGATCAAGTAAAGTAATATATGACAGGGCGCACTCTTCAATGTATAATATTCAAAAAGGGATGATTGATTGGGAATCAGTTTTTGAAGATGCTCAATGGTTTCATTGGACTGGAATTACTCCTGCAATATCAAAAAATGCTGCGGAAGTTTGTTTGGAAGCGTTAGAGATAGCAAAAAAAATGGGAATAACAATTTCTGTTGATTTAAATTACAGATCAAAATTATGGAATTATACAAACGAAAGAGAAAAAATTATGACAGAGCTTGTTAGCTATTGTGATATAATTTTAGGTAACGAAGAGGATTCTGAAATGCATTTTGGAATAAAGCCTGAAGGATTAAATGTTGTAAAACAGGGAGATAAAGTAAATGCTGATAAATTTCTTTCAGTATGTCAACAAATGAAAGATAAATTTCCACGAGCAAAAAAAGTTATAACAACCTTACGGGGTTCAATATCGGCATCTCATAATAAATGGTCAGGTATTTTATATGATGGCAAGTCTTTATTTAAAAGCAGAGAATATGAAATAACCCATATAGTTGATAGAGTGGGGGGTGGAGATTCTTTCATGGGAGCCTTAATTTATGGTTTTATTACTTATCCTGATGATAACCAAAAAACTATTGATTACGCATCAGCAGCATCCTGCCTAAAACACACAATTAAAGGAGATTTTAATTTAGTTTCGATACAAGAAATTGAAAAATTGATAAGTGGAGATGCGTCTGGTAGAGTTTCAAGATAATATAAAATTATGGCACAATATTCAAGAATACAAGTAATTAACAAAATGATGGAATTAAGGATGGTTCCCTTATTTTATAATTCTGATTTCCAAGTTGCAAAAAATATTTTACAAGCTTGTTACAATGGTGGTGCTCGTTTGATAGAATTTACAAATAGAGGTGATTTTGCAATAGAAGTTTTTTCTAAACTGATAAAATTTGCTTCTAAAGAGTTACCAGGGATGATTGTCGGAATAGGTTCTGTAACTGACTCGGCAGCAGCTTCTCAGTATATGCTTCTAGGGGCTAACTTTGTAGTAACCCCTGTTTTAAGAGAAGATATTGCAATTGTATGTAATCGAAGAAAAGTTCTTTGGATTCCAGGTTGTGGCTCACTTTCTGAAATTGCCAAGGCTGAAGAAATGGGATGTGAATTTATAAAACTTTTTCCTGGCAATGTATATGGCCCAGATTTTATTAAATCTGTCAAAGCCCCACAGCCATGGAGCTCTATTATGCCGACAGGAGGAGTTTCAATTGAGCAGTCCAATCTTTTAGGATGGTTCAAGGCTGGTGCTGATTGTGTCGGATTAGGCTCCAAATTAATATCAAAGGAAATATTAATAAATCAAGACTTTAAAAAACTAGAGAAAAATGTCTTAGACACTATTCAATTTATTCAAAAAATAAAGTAATTATTTAATTTTTTTTGAAAATAAATTTTTTAAAGCCCTGTAAACCAATAAAAAACCCCTCACTTATGAGGGGTTTTTATGAAAATTCTTATTAAGAAATTATTCCGCTTTTTTCATTGCAGCAGCCATAACACCCGAAGCATCAAAATAATCTTGTGCTATGTGTATTTGTCCTTTACCATTAAAATCAAATGAGTGGTAGGCATTTGTTTTAATAACATTACCGGTCATCGTATTTTTTGCAGTCCAAACCCCATAGGTCCTAACACTGCCATTTAAAACTCCCAGAGAATCAGTTCCTGGCAACCATACGTTGGCTTCGTATGTAATATCATCAAAATTATCCATCCAAGCTTTGGTATTAGCTATAAACCCATCATATTTGACTGGACTTGCACCGTGAAAAGGTGGATAATGAGTAATTCCTGGACATATAAGAGGTTTTTGGGCCTCCATATCTTCAGTTTTAAAAAGCTCAAAAAACTTTTGAGCTGTGGCAAGATTCTTTGCATAAAGAGCACTGGTGTCTGGAGTTGAGTTTCCAGCCTTTTGATCACATGAAGCGAATGCAAAAACAGTTGCTATTAATAAGGTTATTTTTTTCATAATTAAAAAGCTTTTAAATTTTAGTAATTGAAAATAGTATTTTTTTTAATTGATTCCTAAATAAAAAAATCTACTCACAATGATTTCAAAAATCCTCCATCTATAGGAACATTAATTCCAGTAATGTAATCTGACTTTTCTGAGGCTAAAAAACAAACTAAATTTGCGTATTCCTCTGGATTTCCAAAACGTTTCATAGGAATAGTATCTTTAATTTTATCCTCAATCTTTGATATATTTATTCCAAGTTTTTCAGCTTTTTTGGAATTTAATTGCTTTAATCTTTCAGTATTAAAGTAACCAGTTAGAACATTATTTATAGTTATATTAAATTTTGCTATGTCGACTGAAAGAGTTTTAGACCAAGTCACTAGTGCAGAACGCAGACTGTTAGACAGTACGAGGTAATTTAATGGTTCTTTTACAGAAATTGAAGCTACATTAATAATTCTTCCCCATTTTTTATCTTTCATATTTGTTAATGCTAATAGACTAGTTTTAACAGCACATTTAAATAGAAGATCAAAAGCTGATTGATAATCATCAATAGACTTTTCCAAGGCACTTCCTCCTTCGGGCCCTTGAGTATTGTTAACAAGAATATCAATATGATTTGTTTCAAAAAAGTATTTTATTGATTTCGAGAAAAGGTTGTAATTCGAAAAATCAACTTCTAAAAATTTATGTTTTTGGTTTCTAGATCTATCTAATTCATTAACAACTTTCTCCAGCTTTGATTTATTTCTTGCCATTATACATACACTAGCACCTGATGCAGCAAGCCTTGTAGCAATAGCCTTACCTATACCATCAGTACTTCCACCAACTAATGCGAATTTTCCCGTCAAATCAATTTCCATAAGCTACTTATATTCATCTCGCGAAGGGCTAAAAACATCCATTAGAAGACATGGAGTTAATGCTTTACCAGAATGTTTACAATTTGAGGGAACATAAACAATATCACCAGCACTATACACTTTTGTGATACCTTTAAGTTTAAATTCAAATTCGCCCTTTTGAACATACATTATTTGTTCATGCGGATGTTGGTGTTCAGGAACTATAGCCCCTTTTTTTACTGTCCAAAATGCCCATGTTATTTGGTTACCATGGACCATTTTTCCATGAAAACCAGGCATTAACTCTTTACTAGCAAGAGATTTGAGATTCATTTTAGTTAAAGCTAAAAATTTATAATAGCTTAATATACAAAATTATGTAGCTAAAATCTAGTGATGCTTTATCTTGCTCTACTCGCCAGTTACATTTTCACGTATACATCACCGTCTTTAATAAACTCAGTAAAATCAGAGTTGAATCTAAGTATTTCAATATTGGTTCTAGATTCAATAGATCTTTCTGAAAGATCTACTGGGGAACATGTTATATAGTTATTAATAAATTGATATGTCTGTTGAGGTGCTAACAGATCTGTAGATAGATTTGACCAGTCGAAGCCCGTTTCAGAGCGTAAGTAACATGGGTCATCGTATGATGATTCATCTCCTGGAGCTTCAGATATTTCTCTTTCACTAAAAACTGCTGTTCCGGTTCCATCATTGTTAAATGTAAAAATTATTGACGCGTACCAAAACTGATCGTTTATTGTCGTTGTAATTCTAAACTGCCATTTTCCAAGAATAGGGTCTTCAACTAATTCATTCTTTGTACACCCAATGATATTTATAAAAATGAGTAATAAAAAAAGTTTTTTCAAAGTATTTTTTTAGCTATCTACAAAAAATAAATTAATGATTTATATAAACTTAGAGTATTAAATACAAACCTTAAATATTTGATTATACAAATAAAAGCAATAATTATGGGTAAATTAATTATTAAATATAATTAAAGCTAATACACATATAATTCTACACTATTGAAAATATGAAAGTTTGACTTTAAGTGTAGTTATTATAGGCGATGAGGAGGAGTATCCCTAATATTTAGATTGTGACCTCGGCAGGATTCAAACCTGCAACCTCTTGAGCCGTAATCAAGTGCACTATTCAGTTATGCTACGAGGCCAATATTTTCATTTACAATAAGTCACAAGGTGCATTTAACCTTAGTTAATAGTAAGGTATCACACAGGGTAGTACATACTACTATTTTAACTTATTTACAGGTCAAATATAAGCATCAAATTCATAGTAATAAAACAATAATTAATATGTTTCATCAGACCAAACAAAACCTCCATTTTTATCAAAAATTTCTTCCATTTTTGTTATATTTTTTTTGCTCCAATAGAATAGGTAGTACCATTGTTGCAATGAAAATGCTAACGCTGCAATTCCTAACAATTTCCACCATCCATCCAAACGAACGAACATTTGCCAAGTAACTACAATTCCAAGTCCTCCATAAAAAAAAGTTTCCTGCAACAATTTTCCTGTTATGATAGAATTATAATTTCCTTTTTATAAAAAAAATAAAAAGTTCAAAAAGTTAAATGTAAATTGCAGCTGTTTTTATATGGAATTCTTAGCAATTATATTGGGTTTATTCTTTCTCATTAAAGGGGGAGAATTTCTTTTTAATGGCTCACTATCAGCCTCAATAAAATTGCAAATTCCTAGGTTCATTGTTGGATTAACCATAGTTTCTTTTGCTACTTCAGCACCTGAATTAGTTGTTAGTGTCCAATCTGCAGTAAAAGGATTTCCCGATTTAGCCCTTGGAAATATTGTAGGTTCAAATGTTGCTAACCTTGCGTTGGTTCTAGGTATAGTTGCAATAATTACTCCAATAAAAATTGAAAAAGTATTTTATAAGTATGATTGGCCGATTATGATTGTTGTCACGTTGTTGTTTTATTTTTTGATAAAAACAAATGACAACCTATCTCGAATTGAAGGTGTAATTTTTATAATATTTCTTATGGCCTACTTAATTTTTTTAGTATTCTATCAAAAAAGTAGAATAACTCAAGATGAGTTTTTTGATGATGATAAAGCAACTAGTTATGTCAAAATATTTTATTTGGTTGTGGCTGGAGGTTTTTTATTATGGCTTGGATCAGAAGTTTTAATAAAAGGGGCTGTGAGTTTGGCATCTAAACTAGGTGTTAGTGAAAGAATTGTTAGTGTATCTATAATTGCTTTTGGCACAAGTATTCCAGAGTTATCTACTTCTATTATTGCCATAATAAACAAAGAGCATAATATTTCCGTTGGAAATCTTATTGGTTCAAATATTTTTGATATGATTGGTGTTATTGGTATAACAAGTATACTATCACCTATTTATATATCAGACAAAGGGTTGATCAACAGTGATCTAGTTTGGATGGTATCTTTAGCATTTTTGATTTTACCACTGGTTTTTTTTCCAAACAAAATGAAGTTTGGCAGATCAGAGGGTATAATACTAATAGTATTTTACGTATTTTTTATAAGTAGATTATTTTAAAAAAACCCTCCATTGGCAGAGGGTTTTTTTTTAAGCAGATTTTACGGTTTTTATAATACGAGCCGCAATTTTGTATGGATCACCATTTGAAGCAGGTCTTCTGTCTTCAAGCCACCCTTTCCATCCGTTTTCAACTGTCATTATTGGTATTCTTATTGAAGCTCCACGATCAGAAACACCATAACTAAATTGATCAATTGATTGTGTTTCGTGTTCCCCAGTTAAACGCTGGTCGTTAAAAGCTCCATAAACGTCTATGTGTTCTTTCACAACAGGTCTGAAAGCTTCACAAATTTTGTCATATGTTTCTTTGGATCCACAAGTTCTCAGAGTGTTGTTTGAAAAATTCGCGTGCATTCCTGAACCGTTCCAATCTGTTGCACCAAGAGGCTTAGGGTGGTATTCTATTGCTAAGCCATAATTCTCAGCTGTCCTCTCTAATAAATATCTTGCAACCCACATTTCATCTCCAGCTTGTTTTGCCCCTTTAGCAAAAGTTTGGAATTCCCATTGGCCTGCAGCTACTTCAGCATTAGTACCTTCAACATTTATTCCTGCTTCAAGACAAATATCTAAATGCTCATCCATAATATCTCTTCCAAAAGCATTTTTTCCTCCGACAGAACAATAGAATTGCCCTTGTGGTGTTTGATCTTTAGGAAAGCCTAGTGGTAGATTTGTTTCTGGATCCCACAAGAAATATTCTTGTTCAAAACCGAACCAGAAATCGTTATCATCGTCATCTATCGTAGCTCTACCATTTGATTCATGTGGACTTCCATCTGCATTTAACACTTCAGTCATAACAAGAAAAGCATTTTTTCTAACTGGATCAGGGTAACATGCAACAGGCTTAAGAAGGCAATCAGATGAACCTCCTTCAGCTTGTCGAGTTGAACTGCCATCAAATGACCACATAGGGCAGTCTTTTAGTTTACCACCAAAATCGTCAACTACTTTTGTTTTACTTCTAAGATTAGCAGTAGGTAAATATCCGTCTAACCAGATATATTCTAATTTTGTTTTGCTCATAATTTTAAATTTTAACCTAAAATAACTTATTCTTTTTAGCTCAATAAAAATTATTACACAAAGAAGTTAACAATGTTTAATTTTTATTAACCCCCCATTTTTTTTATCAAAAAATTTAATAATTATCATTCTTATTTATAAAACACAGAAAAAAATTTAAAAACAATAACATGAAAAATGATCGAGCTTGTAGGATTGATGTAGAAAATTGAAAAATACCTAAATAGATTTTAAATAGACTAACATTGGAAATTTTTATTTCAGATTATCATGATAAAAATGAAACTTAGTACTATTTAATATCTAAACAAAACTTATTTTTGTAAAAAATTTCTATGTCGAAGCGTTACTTGCAAAGAGGTGTTTCAGCCCAAAAGGAAGATGTACATAATGCTATCAGAAGCATAGATAAGGGACTCTATCCTAAATCATTTTGTAAAATTATACCTGACATACTTACTTCAAGTAAAGATCATGCATTAGTAATGCATGCAGATGGAGCAGGTACAAAGTCTTCGTTAGCATATTTGTATTGGAAAGAAACTGGTGATATGTCTGTGTGGAAAGGTGTCGCACAAGATGCTTTGATTATGAATATTGATGATCTACTTTGTGTTGGGGTGACAAAAAATATAATGCTTTCCTCTACAATTGGTAGAAATAAAAACTTAATACCCAGTGAAGTTATTTCTGAAATCATCAATGGCACTGAAGAGTTAGTAAGAGATCTTAGAAATTTTGGAATTACAATTTTTACCACAGGTGGCGAAACTGCAGACGTTGGAGACTTAGTAAGAACAATAATTGTTGACTCCACAGTAGCTTCAAGAATTTCTAGACATGAAATTATTGATAACTCAAATATTAAATCAGGATGTTTGATAGTAGGACTTTCATCTTTTGGTAAGTCAACTTATGAAAGTAAATACAATTCCGGAATAGGCAGCAATGGTCTTACTTCTGCAAGACATGATATATTTACTAAAATATTAGCTAAAAAATATCCTGAAAGCTTTGATCCAAATGTACCTGAAAAATTAGTTTATTCAGGCTCACATTTACTTACAGAAAAAATTGAAGGATCAAAACTTGATATCGGAAGTCTTGTACTATCACCTACACGAACCTACGCGCCTGTTGTACAAAAAATGTTTCAAGAAGTTTCAAGATCGTCAATATATGGGATGATACATTGTACAGGTGGTGCTCAAACTAAAATTTTACATTTTATAGATAACCTACACATTGTTAAAGACAATTTGTTTGAGCCACCAATAATTTTTGATTTGATACAAAAAGAGTCAGGAGCATCTCCTAAAGAAATGTATCAGGTTTTTAACATGGGACATCGTATGGAATTGTATGTAGAACCTTCAATTGCCGAGGATATAATCGAAATATCAAAAAGTTTTTCTGTAGATGCTCAAGTAATTGGACATGTAGAATCTTCAAAAAATAAAAAACTAACCTTAGAAACTGTTTATGGAACTATTACATACTAATTTTAAGTTAAAATTTTTATTATGCATTTTTTTACTATGGTCTACATTGTCTCTTAGTCAAGGAGAGGATTTATTTAATTCTCTTAGACAGGAAACTACCAAAGATGAATCACTGCTCCCAAATAGAATGATTTTTACACAAAGAGCACTCTGGGGTAATAATGGTCTACTAAGGAAAGTAGGTATTTTTCCATTAAATGTCGAGCAAAGGGAAAAAGAATTAAAACTCAGAAGATCAATGCTTAAAATTCATCAAGTTATTGGTTATTTGACTCTAGCTGGAATGGTTACCCAGGGTTTTTTAGGGGGTAAACTTTATAATAATTGGGAAAGAGGTTTGTATAACACACATAAAACTGTCGGCAACTTAACATCAATTAGTTATTTTACAGGTGCTGGATTATCTTTATTTGCACCTCCTCCTTTAATTAACAAAAAAACTAAAGGTTTGAGTTCTATAAAAGCTCATAAATATCTTGCGTCTGTCCATTTTTCGGCAATGTTGGCAACTAATATTTTTAAAAATAAAAATAAACAAATTCATAAAATATCAGCATATACAGCAGTAGGAAGTTTTGCTGCAGCAGTTTTAGTATTTAATTTTAAGTAATGAGGTATAATTTAATATTTACGTTTATAATAATTTTATCAAGACTTTCATACGGTCAAAGCGATCAGCTGAGGGTAAATACAAATGAATCTTACATTAAGTATGAGGGAGATCACTTACTGCATTCATGGGAAGGAACAAATGATAAAGTTAATGGTCTAGCTGTTTTAGATGCTAATAGTAAGAGTTTACAAAAACTAGCTATTCTTTTATATGTTAGGGATTTTGATAGTCAAAATTCAGGAAGGGATGCTCATGCTCTTGAAGTTTTGGAGGCACTCAAATATCCAGAAATTAAATTTTATTCTGAATCTATCAAGATTGAAGATGAAAATTTAATAATTAATGGAATTTTTGATTTTCATGGAAAGCAAATTAAAAAAACATTTTCAGCATCCTATAAAAATCAAGATTCCAAATGGATAATTTTTGGAGAATTTCAACTAACACCAACTGATTTTAATATTAATTTGCCTTCCTTTTTATCTATTAAAATGGAGGATCTACTTGTGATCAAATATAATATTGTGCTAGACAGTTGATGACATTTATAAATACTTTTACAATTTGTAAATTTGTAATACAATGTTAGAAAAACTACAAATTGTTGAACAGCGCTTTGATGAAGTGTCAGACTTAATTGTCCAACCAGATATTATTTCTGACCAAAAACGCTATATCCAGTTAAATAAAGAGTACAAAGAGCTTTCATTGCTTGTAGAAAAAATTAAGATGTATAAGACATCTCTCTTAAACCTTAAAGAAGCTGAGTCCTTATTAAAGGTTGAGAAAGACTCTGAAATGATTACAATGGCAAAGATGGAAATTGACTCTATTAATATTGAGTTACCAAAATTGGAAGAAGAAATTAAACTCATGCTCATTCCAAAAGATCCAGATGATTCAAAAAATGTTGTTATTGAAATAAGAGCTGGTACGGGTGGTGACGAGGCAAGTATTTTTGCTGGTGATTTATATAGAATGTATACTAAGTTTTGCCAATCTAAAAATTGGGTTGTATCAGACATGGATTCAAGTATAGGAACTGTTGGCGGCTTTAAGGAAGTTATTTTTGAGGTATCTGGTGAAGATGTTTATGGTATATTAAAGTATGAGTCTGGTGTTCATCGTGTTCAACGCGTTCCACAGACTGAAACTCAAGGTAGGGTTCACACATCGGCGGCAACAGTTATGGTTCTTCCCGAAGCAGAAGAATTTGACATATCAATTGATATGAACGAAGTAAGAATAGATTATTTTTGTTCCTCTGGTCCGGGCGGACAATCGGTAAATACAACATATTCTGCAGTTCGATTAACTCATGAACCTACCGGCATAGTTGCCCAATGTCAAGATCAAAAGTCCCAACATAAAAACAAGGAAAAAGCACTCAAAGTATTAAGATCTAGGTTATACGAACTTGAACTTTCAAAAAAACTTGCTTCGGATTCGGAGAAACGCAACTCACTTGTATCCTCTGGAGATCGTTCTGCTAAAATTAGAACTTACAACTATCCGCAGGGTAGAGTTACAGACCACCGAATCGGACTAACGCTTTATGATCTTCAAAACTTTGTAAACGGCGACATCAATAAAATGATTGATGAATTGCAATTATTTCAAAATACTGAGAAGTTAAAGGAAGCTGGTGAAGTAATATGAATTTAAAGTCTCTTTCCCAACAAATTAAAATTAAAGAATCTTTTCTTTGTGTTGGTTTAGATATTGATTTGAGTAAAATACCTACTCACATTCTAAATGAGAAGGATCCAATATTCGTTTTTTCTAAGAGTATAATTGATGCTACCCATAAGTATGCTGTTGCTTATAAACCTAACCTTGCTTTTTTTGAAGCTTATGGGATAAAGGGATGGAAAGCCTTTGAAAAAACTATTGATTACATAAATAAAAATTACCCAAACCATTTTATTATTGCAGATGCGAAGCGTGGAGACATAGGAAATACTTCAGGAAGATATGCAAAAGCTTTTTTTGAAAACTATGGGGTTGATGCCGTTACAATTTCCCCTTATATGGGTAGGGACTCGATAGAACCCTTTTTGTCTTATAAGGATAAATATGCTGTATTATTGACTTTAACCTCAAATGAAGGATCTAGAGATTTTCAATATATTGAGCAAAAAGGGGTTCCGGTTTATGAGAAAGTATTAAGATTAAGTACAAAATTTCAAAACTCTCACAAATTAATGTATGTTGTTGGAGCAACAAAATCTGAAAATTTAAAATCAATAAGAAATATTGTTCCAGATTCCTTTTTATTGATACCGGGTGTTGGGGCTCAGGGGGGTAATTTAAAAGAGGTAGTTCGAAACGGAATAAATTCTAATTGTGGTTTAATAGTAAACTCTTCTAGGGGTATTATATATGCTTCTCAAGGAAATGATTTTTTTGAAAAAGCAGCTGAAAAAGCATTTGAATTACAAAATGAAATGTCAGAATATTTAAAATTATTTAAAATTATATGATGTTACATTACACTAAATTCCGTTCTTTAAATAATTCAGGAAAATGGATAACTTTTGTCCATGGAGCAGGGGGGAGTTCTTCAATATGGTATAATCAGGTTCGTTTTTTTAAAAAATATTTTAATGTTTTATTAGTTGATTTGAGAGGTCATGGAAAATCAAAAGCCTCACCAGACGGCACTGAGTATACATTTGATAATGTAATTAATGATTTGGTAGAAGTACTAGACTATAACAAAATTAAAAAATCACATTTTGTTGGCATTTCGCTCGGCAGTATATTAATACAAAAAATGCTTTTTTCTCATGAAGAAAGAGTTGAAAAAATAGGTTTAGGCGGCGCAATCTTAAATTTAAATATTCAATCTAAAATTATGATGTTTTTGGGTAAGTTGACTCAAAGTATATTACCTTTTATATGGATTTATACTTTTTTTGCCTATATAGTTATGCCTTATAAAAACCACAGAAAATCAAGATCCTTATTTATTAAGGAAGCAAAAAAAATTTCTCATAACGAATTTAAAAGGTGGTATAGACTTACAAATAAAATTCTTCCTCTACTAGCAAAAATAAGAGCTTATAATGTGAAAACTCCAATATTATATATAATGGGTAGGCAGGATTACATGTTTTTAAGATTTGTCAAAAAAATTGTAAAATTTCACAAATCATCCAGACTTGTTACTTTACAAAACTCAGGACATGTTGTCAATGTAGATCAACCAGATAAATTTAATAATGAATTATTAAACTTTTTTTTAAAAGATTAATAACCTGGTTGAGTTAAAATAAAGCCTTCTTTTTTCTTTGCTTGATCAACCATTTTTTTTACTTCAGACAAAAGTTTTTTTGAATCGTATATAACCCCTTGCCTTATGGTGTGTTTAACTCCTCCAACACGTACGACCTTATTTTCTTTAGTTAATTTTATAGCACCAGTACCATAAAGTACTTTGAAATTTCTTAAAGGATTTTCTTCTACTATTATAAGATCAGCACTTTTACCAATTTCTACTGAACCCGTTAAATGGTCTATACCAAGCGCTTCAGCTCCATTTAGAGTTGCAGATCTTATTACTTCAAGTGGATGAAAACCAGCTTCTCTTAGCAATTCCATTTCTCTTATATATGCAAAACCATAAAGTTGAAAAATAAAACCAGAATCAGATCCAGTACATACTCTTCCACCTCTATTTTTATATTCATTTATAAAAGTCATCCACAACTTATAATTTTCTTTCCATGCAACTTCTTCTTCAGTACCCCAAAAATGCCAATAAGATCCATGTGATATTTTACTTGGTTGGTAGAAACGCCATAAGGAAGGAAGTGTATAATCCTCGTGCCATTCTGCTCTTCTTGCTCTATGAAGGTCTCTACTAGCTTCATAAATATTAAATGTAGGAACTATTGTAAAATCAAGACTTATTAACTCATTCATTACATTATTCCAATGATCTGAATAAGGTTTGGCAGCCTGCTTCCATAATTTACCAGCTTCACCGAAACGATCTTGCTCATTTTGGTAGTTGAAATCTGGTGAATAATTTTGAATAGTTCGGTCAACAAACAATGCTTCTGGAAGACCGTACCAATGTTCCATTGAAGTAAGACCTGCTCTAGCTGAGTTAAGAGCATTCCATCGAGCTACTCTAAGTTGTGCATGGTGACATGCAGATCTCAATCCTAATTTTCTATTTTCATCTAAAGCAGCTTTCATAATCTCTGGTTCAGCTCCAAAAAATTTAATACCATCTGCTCCGTTTTTTGCGTTTTCCCTAACCCATTCACGAGCCTGCTCAGGACTATTTATAGTTTTTTTTGAACCTTGACCAAATTTTGTGTACGCAAAGATTCTTGGAGCTATAATCTCGTTTTTAGCACTTCGTTTTTTTAAATCAACAGCATATTTTACTCCACGACCACTTGGTTCCCTGATAGTTGTTATTCCATGGGCCAGCCATAATTTAAAAACGTAGTCCCATTCTGCTCCTTGATCTTCACCACCAATATGACCATGCATATCAATAAAACCAGGAAGGACATACATCTCTGAAGCATTAATTTCTTTTCCACCTTGATTTAATTTAGGTCTTTTTAATTCGTTTATTTCAACATCTGGAGATCCAACAACCTCTATGTCAGTAATTTTATCATTTTCAATAACTATATCAACTGGACCAATTGGGGGTGCCCCGTTACCATTAATCAATGTTGCTCCACGAATAATTAACTGAGTGTAAGGTCCCTCAGCCAAATAGTTTTTGTTTTGTGCTAAGGCACTAAAAAATGAAAACAAAATAACTAGAAAGAGGTAACGCATGAATTATGTAATTTGATTTAAATTAATTCGATTTTAAAGTTGATTAAGTAAGCTTTGTTTCATATTTAAAATGTTCATTAATTTTGATTCAATCGGAAATCGGCATATGAAGTCATACCATGTTCCGCTAGATCAAGTCCTTTTATTTCTTCTTCTTTTTTTACTCTAAGCCCAATTGTTTTTTTGATGATAAAGAAAATTATAAAAGAAGAGATTACTGAAAAACCACCTACCACTAAAACACCAATCAACTGAATTACTATTTGTTCAACACCCGCCATTGAACCAAATATACCAACAGCCAGCGTACCCCAGATACCACAGATAAGATGTACAGCAATTGCACCAACAGGATCATCCAATTTTAGTTTATCGATTAAAGCGATTCCAAAAACAATAATTATACCTGAAATAATTCCAATAAGAATAGAATCAAATGGACTCATTTGGTCTGCTCCAGCAGTTATTCCAACAAGACCCCCTAAAACTCCATTCATGAACATCGTAAGGTCATAATTTTTATACATTAAATTAGAAACAAAACTTGATGAAATCCCACCTGCGGCGGCAGCAAGACATGTTGTGACAAGTGTTAATGACGTTAATTCTGGATCTGCAGATAAAACCGAACCTCCATTAAATCCAAACCATCCTAGCCAAAGGATTAAAACTCCAGCAGCCGCTAAAGGTAGATTGTGACCTGGGATTGCATTTGATTTACCATTAGAATCGAATTTACCTATTCTAGCACCTAAAAGATAAACTCCAACCAATGCAGCCCACCCTCCTACAGAATGAACTAGTGTAGATCCAGCAAAATCATAAAAACCCATGTTATGTAAAAATCCACCACCCCATTTCCATGAACCAATTAGCGGATAGACTAATCCTACATATATCAGTGTGAAAATCATAAAACTATTTAGTTTGATTCTCTCTGCAACTGCTCCTGAAACAATTGTTGCTGCTGTAGCAGCAAACATTCCTTGGAAAAGAAAATCAGTCCACCATGTATATCCAGCAGAGGCGTATTCAGAAGTCATTCCCCCATCAGGTGGGGCAATTCCAAATCCAGAGAATTTAAAAAAACCCAATGATCCTTCTTCAAAACCTGGATACATCAAATTAAAGCCACCAATCGCATACATTAAAAGACCAATTGTTATTACAAAGAAATTTTTAAATAAGATGTTTACGGTATTCTTTTGTCTTGTGAGTCCAATTTCTAGAAAAGAAAATCCAAGATGCATAAAGAAAACTAGACCAGTGCAGATCATCATCCATAGGTTATTTGCTGTAAAAAGTGCAGTATTATCCATTCGTATTTATTAGTTTATTTATTTAAGTGATGACCCGCCTTTTTCTCCTGTTCTTATGCGGTAAGCTTCATCGACAGGTGTAATGAAAATTTTACCGTCACCTACTTTATCGGTTGCAGCAGATTTTAGAATCGCATCAATAGTCCTTTCAACAAAGTCGTCATTCACAACTATAGATAAAAATCTTCTTTGAATTTCAGATGTACTATAACTAATACCTCTATATACGTGTCCTTCTTTTTCATTTCCAACGCCAGTCACATCCCAATAACTGAAAAAATTTACTTCAACGTTATGTAAAGCTTCCTTTACCTCCTCAAATTTTGATTTTCTAATAATTGCCTCGATTTTTTTCATTTGTTTATTTTAATGGCAAATAAACAAAATTTAAATAAATGATATAAAAAAACCTCCCAAACAATTGTTTAAGAGGTTTATTATTAAAAAAATCTAAACTAAACTTTATTCTCTTTCTCTCTTTCCTGGATATGCTATTTGTCCGTGTTCTGATAAATCAAGCCCTCCAACTTCTTCTTCCTCAGTTACTCTTAGACCTAATGTGTATTTAAGTGCAGCAAATACAATGAAGGACATAACCATTGCCCAAACCATATATGCAACTGCTCCGATGAGTTGAGCAACAAATTGAGCTCCACCGCCACCATTGAATAGACCAATACCGTCAGCTCCGTCAACACCCCAGAGCCCAATTACGATAGTACCCCAAAAGCCACATACTCCATGTACTGAAACAGCACCAATTGCATCATCAACTTTTAGTTTCTTTTCAATAAGCTCAATAGAAAAGACCACTATTATACCACCTATTAAACCAGCCATAACAGCACCACCCGCAGTCATATTACCACAACCTGCCGTAATACTTACTAAACCAGCCAATGCGCCATTAAGAGTGTGGGCAATATTAGGCTTGCCTAAGTAAATCCAAGTAGTTAGTAAACCACCCATAGCACCGGCAGCTGCAGCTAAATTTGTAACAAGTACAACAGTTGAAGCGCCAGTAGCGTCATCACCACCCCAGGCTAATTGAGAACCACCATTAAAGCCGTACCAGCCAAGCCAAAGTATAAATACACCTAAAGTTGCAGATATCATATTGTGACCGGGGATAGGCATAACTTTTCCATCGACATATTTACCAATTCTTGGTCCAACCATGTAAGCTCCAACAAGAGCTGCAAAACCACCTACACCATGAACGATTGAAGAACCAGCAAAGTCAATAAACCCTAACTCAGTTAACCAACCTGAACCTTGCCATTGCCATCCACCTGAAATAGGATATATAATTGCAGTCATTACGAGTGTAAAAATTGCGTAAGTTTCAAACTTAGTTCTACCTGCAATAGCACCAGAAACTATTGTCGCAGCTGTGGCTGCAAACATAGTTTGAAAAAATAAATCTGCCCCTTCTCCTTGGAATAATCCTCCCCAGAAAAAGTATCCATTAGAAGTATCTCCATACATAAGTGAGTAACCAACTAACCAGTAAGTAATTGACCCTACGCTTATATCAAGCAAGTTTTTCATTGCTATGTTAATTGCATTTTTAGGTCTTGTCATACCCGCCTCAACCAAAGTAAATCCAGCTTGCATGAAGAAAACTAGTATTCCGGATAATAACATCCACAGCATACCCATATCTCCTTCAACAGCAGCTGTATCTTGAATTAAAAGCGGTAAATTTATAAGTAAAGTGTTTAACATATTTTAAAATTTTAAATTAGAAGCTATAAATCATAGCAAATACGAATGACGATAAACTGTCAGACATTTCAGTTGGAGAAATCGCAAAGATTTCAGATGAACAAGAGTCTATTCTAAATTCAGGCTTGAATATAAAATTTCCCGAGGTGAAGCTTCCAGTTAATGTAACTGAAAAGTTATCTGCGTCGCCATCACCAACAAGGGCTCCAAAACCATCTGTTTCAGAAAAGAATTCACCTCTTAACCCTATTGCAAAACTGTCACTAGCGGAAAGTTGAGGATAAAGAGCTACTCCTGCGAAACCAGTATCCCCTTCCAAGGATGCTGTAGTAGCGTTTATTCCTAAAAAGAAGCTGTCCGATAAATCAAGACCACCAGTGAAGTCGATTTGTGAGTATCCATCACCGCCTAAATAGTTTATATATTGACCATAAAGACCTAGTTGAGCACCAAAGGCAGTATAACGGTCATAATTAGCCTCAGTTTGATCAGTCTGGTTAAATACACCTAACATTATAGAAACATCATCAGAAACACTAAAATCCAGTTTTGCACCGGTATGTGAAAAAGGACCATAGGAGAACATGTAAGATGTTGAGTAGTTAAAGTTTGCTACCGGTGAAATTACTTCATA
>ENA-OSEY01000881-OSEY01000881.1-marine-metagenome-genome-assembly--contig:-NODE-881-length-21216-cov-8.985241_pt1 | contig 21216 bp, 17 predicted proteins | sample MGYA00248465_ERZ534230 | MGnify/ENA primary metagenome ERZ534230 (study PRJEB26409, sample SAMN06344110) | marine metagenome | isolation source: Sea water from surface | place: Atlantic Ocean:Southern...
TATACGTATGTAACAGAGCCAGGAGATATCTACGGAAAACGAGTAGATTTAATGAGAAAAGAAGGAAATTTAGCAGTAGAAAATCTAGTTACTACTGAAATGGCTCAAGAGTTGAAAGTTAGTCGTGCAGCTCTTAGAAGAGCAGCAACCTCATGCCAAATAAAGTAAAGATTTATTTCAAGTTGATCATGCCACCATCAACAGGAATGACCTGACCAGTCATCCAATTTTGATCAGCATCTAAAAGGAAATCGACTACTTTAGCTATTTGATTTGGAGAGCCAATTTCTTTCATAGGGTTTCTTTCCTTGCTTGCTTCAACTAATCTTTCTGTCTTGAGAAGGTTTTCAGCCATAGGAGTATTAGCTAAGCTCGGAGCTACGACGTTAAAAGAAATTTTTGCTCCTGCATATTCAGCAGCCATGGATCTGGCGTATGCCTCAAGGGCTGCTTTTGCCGGTGAAATGCTAGCATGAAATGGCAGTCCAATGCTTGCCGCAACTGTTGAAATAAAAACAACACTAGCTCCATCAGCTTCTTTTAATTTCCCAATTAATTTTTTTACTACTTTTACCGCACCTAGAAAATTGATATCTAAATCATTCTGATAATCTTGTTCTTTAAGCATGGTAAAAGGTTTAAGATTTATAGTTCCAGGAAAATAAACCAGTCCATTTATATTCTCTAAACTATCTAACTCTGAAAGATCTCCAGAGATATCAAAACCATTTGATCTTGTGAAACAAACAAATTCTCTATTTGATTGGTTTTGAAGAGATTTTGCTATGGCTGAACTAGAACCTATTAAAACTATTTTTGACATAATTTATATGTAGGGTCAATCCATCAAAGATCCATCATTAAAGATAAGTTCATTAACTTCTTCCGTGATGAATGGAGCAAAAGGGTGCATTAAAATAAGGATTTTCTTGAGCATAGGGTGCAAGTTGGCTGTTTCTCCTGAAGCCTTACAATCTTCAATATATTTATCGCAAAACTTGCCCCAGAAAAACTCATAAACTTCGTTCATTGCAAAATCCAAACGGTATTCTTCAACATTTTTTGTAATTTGTTTACTAACATCATTGAACTCTTTCTCTATCCATTTATCGGCATCAGTTTTGGCCTCAAATTTATCTCGCTCTTTTGGATAATTATTAATGAATCTCGCTGCGTTCCATATCTTATTGCAAAAATTTCTATAGCCTTTGAGCCTGCCTAATTCGAAACTGATATCTCTGGTGTGGGTAGCTAGAGAGAAAAAAGTCATTCGAACTGCGTCAGTGCCATAAGATTCGATGCCATTTGGAAATTGTTTTCTAGTTTTTCTTTCAATCTTTTCGGCTAATCCTTCCTGCATTAAATTAGAGGTTCTTTTTTTAAGTAAATCTTCAAGCTCAATGCCATAAATTAAATCCAAAGGATCAATGATATTTCCTTTAGATTTTGACATTTTTTGACCATTTTCATCTCTAATTAGTCCAGTTACGTAGACATTTTTAAAAGGAATTTTTCCAGTGAACTCTAAACTCATCATCATCATTCTTGCTACCCAAAAAAAGATAATATCAAAACCAGTAACCAGTAAAGATGTTGGAAAGTGAGTTTTAAATGTTGTTGTTTCTTGTGGCCAGCCCAAAGAGCCAAAAGGCCATAGTGACGATGAAAACCAAGTATCTAAGACATCTTCATCCTGAGTAAGTTTTCTATCATCAAGTTTATAAAATTTTCTAACTTCTTTCTCATCATAACCAACATAAACATTACCTTCATCATCATGCCATGCAGGTATCCTATGTCCCCACCAAATTTGCCTGCTTATGCACCAATCTTGAATATTATCCATCCAGTTGAAGTATGTTTTAATCCAATTTTCAGGGTGGAAGACTACTTCTTTCTTATTGACGGCGTCATTTGCTTTAGCAGCCATCTCTTTAGTTTTTACATACCATTGATAACTCAATCTAGGTTCAATAACCATATTTGATCTCTCACCTCGTGGCACACTTATCACATGCTTTTCCTCTTTCGCTAAAAGATTCTGTTCTTTTAGTTTTTCTAAAACGACTTTCCTTACTTTGAACCTATCTAGATTTGCAAAATCTTTCGGCACCTCATCATTCGTAAAAGCCTCATCAGTGAATATGTTTATTGGTTCAAATTTTTCAGTATCTTCAGAGATCTCAACGGTATCAGATACCTGATGGAGAGCATATTTTTTTCCAATCTCATAATCATTAAAATCATGTCCAGGTGTAATTTTTAGACAACCGGTTCCAAACTCCATATCAACATATTCATCACTAAGAATTGGTATTTTTCTGCCAACAAAAGGAAGCTCAACATACTTCCCAATGAACTTTTGATAGCGCTTGTCTTTGGGATTCACAGCAACAGCCATATCCCCAAACATTGTTTCAGGTCTTGTTGTGGCAACGGTTACTTTTTCTGAGGAGTCAACAAGAGGATAATCAATATGCCAAATCACACCTTCTTTTTCTTGTCTTACAACTTCAAGATCGGAAACTGCAGTCTTGAGAATTGGGTCCCAGTTTACTAGCCTATATCCTCTATATATCTTCCCAGATCTATATAATTCTACAAAAGCTTTGTTTACAGTTTCACAAAATTCATCATCAAACGTGAATCTATATTTATCCCATTCAACAGTGCAGCCGAGCCGCTTAATTTGGGAAGTAATTTTATCTTCAGAAAAATCTTTCCACTTCCAAATTTCCTCTAAAAACTTATCTCGACCTAAATCATTTTTAGTTTTCCCCTCATTTGCTAAATTATTTTCAACAACCATTTGGGTTGCAATGCCAGCATGATCCGACCCTACTTGCCAATATGAATTTGTTCCCTTCATATGGTGATATCTGGTATAGAAATCCATAATGGCATACTGAAAACTATGCCCCATATGCAAGGTACCTGTTACATTGGGTGGTGGGATGACTTGTGAAAAGCTGTTTTTATGGTTGGTTTTATCCAGTGCTCTCTCTGACCAAACCTTAGACCATTTTTCTTCAATTTCTAAAGGATAATACTTCGCTTCCACTAAATTTTCTCGTGCTTAACCTCTATGTTAGCCTTTTGAAGTTTTGAATAAAGCTCTCTAGAAGTTTTAAGAATATTATTATCAGCTTCAGTGGTATATATGAAAGCTGAAAGAAAGTTGTCTTCACTTAAATTAATTTCTGAACTTAATACATGTGCGGCATCGAATGACTTATCTCCAATCTCCCCATTAACTTGAACATTTTTGCTATAGAGAAATTCAAGATTATTAGTCTCATGAAATTTTTTTCTTTTTAAATCTTCAAATTTAGCTAATAGATTATTATCGAGATTCAAAAAAACTTTATTTCCTATTTGAAAATTCGAATGAATGTTCTCCAACATAAAATCAAGTGCTTCAGATGTATCTGAAAAACCTGAAAAAAAAGTTGCTTGCATTAAAAATTACTTTTTACGTACTCAAACAGTAAGCCTACAGGAACACCTGTTGAGCCTTTAGCTTTTCCTTCTCCAATATCAGCTACACCGGCTATATCAATATGAGCCCATCTATAATCTTTTGTAAATCTAGATAAGAAACATGCTCCTTCGATTGTTCCAGCTGCTCTTCCTGGAGCGATATTAGCAATATCAGCAAAGTTTGAATCTAAATATGTTTGATACTCATCCCACATAGGTAATTGCCAAGCCTTTTCACCAGTAGTTTGTCCAGCTTCAAGTATCTCATCAACTAGCTTTTGATCATTACCCATAACACCAGCAGCAACTGAACCCAATGCTACAACTACCGCACCAGTAAGAGTTGCAGTATTAATAACAACCTTAGGATCATATTTTCCAACATAGGTTAAAGCATCAGACAGTACAAGTCTGCCCTCAGCATCGGTATTTAGAATTTCAACAGTTTGCCCTGACATGCTTGTTACAACATCACCAGGTTTTGTAGCCTTACTGCCTGGCATATTCTCTGAAAGTGCAACTGTGCAAACTAAATTTACTGGAAGTTTTGATTTAGCAACTGCACACATTGTTCCTATTACAGATCCTGCACCAGACATATCCCATTTCATTTCATCCATTTTTTGTGGTGGTTTTAAGCTGATACCCCCTGTATCAAAAGTGACACCTTTTCCTACTAAAACAATTGGTTTAGCACCCTTTTTACCGCCTTTGTACTGCATAGTTACCAACTTAGCTGGTTCTATACTTCCTCTTGAAACTGATAGCAAACAGCCCATGCCAAGTTTTTCCATATCTTTTTCTTCTAATATCTCAACTGAAAAACCACCAATATCTTTAGCTAGACCCTTTACGGCATTTGCAATGTAAGCAGGAGTTGCATGATTTGCCGGTCTATCTCCTAAGTTTCTTGCAGTATTAGCCCCAGAGCCAACATTATATCCAAGTTCAACAACTCTTTTTTGTGCTGCACTTGCACTTTCTACGGCTAGCGAAACATTTTTAAGAATTAATTCTTTTTTGGTATTTGGATTTGTATCTGTGTACCTATAGCTAGCTTTTTCAGCAGTTTTAGCTAAATCAAAAAGGAAATTATCATCTTTAGAAAGGTGACTGGTATCAGCATAAATTACGGCATTCTCTACAGCGTATTTGTCTAGATTTGCAAACAGGCCCTTCATCCAAGCGTATTTTTTGTACTCAGATTTATTTTTATTGAAGTCTCTTAATACTAAAAAATCTCCTTTAAGTCCTGTTAGTTCTTTACTCAAAAAAAGTGATGATCTTTTTTCATCTGCAAAAAAGTTTGAAACTTTTTTCTTGAGTTCTTTGTCAAACAATTCAGAACTTTTAAATCCACTCTTTGAATAGAATGTTAATGCAAATTGATTTTTATCAACTTCTGAATACTTTTTTAGCTTTACGCTGTCTAATGCTTTATAGAATTTCATTTTTTCTCCTTTTTGATATTCTTAAGAGGTGATTATTTCACGCTACATCCGTAATGAAATTATAGTAAACATTTGCTGGATTTCTCTAGTACTTTTTGGATTAGTTTTATTTTCGCGGTTCAATATTTTCTTGGGGCAAGCCCAAGTAGGGAAGATATCTTCAGAAATTATCTTCATTGTTCTGGCATTATTTTCACCTGAATTATTAAGTATTATTTTTCCCATCAGTGTATTTTTAGGTATAGGTTTTGTGCTGACACCAATTTATAAGAGTAGATATGCCGTTTTAGAAGCAAGTTCTTTTTCAGTTGGCAAGCTTTTATATGGTCAAAAATTTCTTCTATTAAGTATTTTCTTCTTTTCGCTATTTCTTAGTCTTTGGCTCTCTCCATACGCTAAAAACGAGGGTCAGAGATTAATAGATGTGGACAATAATTTTGCTGCAAAGATTGCAGAGCCTAAAGGGCTTGTACAAATTCAGAAAAATAAATTTAATGTGTTCGGAACTAAATCTGAAAATGGATATAAAGATCTTATATTTATTAATTCTGATGATGTTGAAAAGTTTATGTATGGTCGTTCTGGTTATGTTGATCAACAAAACTTAGTACTAGAAGATGGATTTCTTTACGATAATGAAAATAAAGCAATATCGCGTTTTAATAAGGCTAATGTGCCTCTTCGAACTTCAACGGATGACGATTATATAGGCATAGTTGAGCTATTTAATAATATTAATGCAGAAAATTTGAGTGAATTATTTAGCAGATTAACTATTCCAATCTTTTGCTTATTTTCTGCAATTTTTTCACTGATTTTTTCAACTTTTAGTAATTTTTTAGGCAGAGAAAAATGTTATTTGATCTTGGCTCTTATAAATATTTTGTACCTAATGTTTGTTTTATCCTCTCTGGGTACTTTTTCCACATCCCTTATTTCAATATTTTTTGATTATTTCACAGTTCACATTGTCTATTTATTATTGCTTTCATCATTATTTTTTAAAAGAACAAAAAGGTTTCTAGGTTATGAAGGTTTATAGATACATTTTTTTCAAAGCACTTCTTTCAGTTTTAGGCGTGACTTTAATAATCAGTTTGATCGATATATCTTTTAACTTTTTTTCTCAAATAGAAGATATTAGCAGCTCATATTCTTTTAGTGATGCGCTTGTTTTTGTATTCATGAGTCAACCATTTAGAACTAGAGAATTTTTATATTTATGCATAGTTGTAGGATTATTGGCAACTTTCATTGACCAAAGGTTTTTGAGGTCAATTAATGTATTGAGACAGGCAGGGTTAAAAAAATTTAATTTAGCTTTGTTACTATTTTTTCCTCTAGCCTTAATAAATTTTTCAACATTTGAATTTCTAGTGCCAGATTTAACTAAGGATGCATTTGAATTTCGAAAGTCTAAGGTTGAATCAAGCAGCAAAGAGCCTCCTTTAGTTATTGAAATTAAGGGAGATATCCAAAACGGATTTCAAATAGTTTCAGAGAAAGTCCATGTAAAGTTTGGCGCTGATGGATCTGTTAAAAATGATAGCCAAGAAACTGAAAATTTTAAAAATTTAAATTTCAATACAAACTTAAAGTATCTAACTTTTTCTGAATTATATGCGAGCACCAATACTGCATTTGAAAATTTTAACCTAGTGGTTAAGACTGAACTATTAAGACGTAGTCTTAATTTTATTTCTTATTTTTTTATTTTCTTAGTAGGTTTGGAAATTCTTTTTTCATTTAATAAGGCTCTAAATGCAAACAGGATTTTTGTTTACGGTTTTGGAGCTTGTTTATTTTATTCGTTTATTGAAAAAATGATCGTAGATTCGATTGATGTTTTTTCTTTGCCATACCTAATTCAAGCCTTTCCAATTTTGCTTATTCCAGTTTATGTATTGCTAAGAAGAAGATATTTTTTTAACTAATCGAATTTGTAAAATTCTATCAGCAAGACATTTTTTGTCCTTATCAAAAAGAATCCAAATGAAATTAATTGGAATTGTTAAGAAAGATAATGAAAACCTCTTTAAAGAATCAAATATTGAAAGAGGAGTTCCACTATCATTTTCTAAATAGTGATTCCAGGTTGCCATTCCAAGTGTAGTTCTGCCATTAGACCAAAAATAAACGTAATAAAAAATAGTAGTAGCAAGTATTACTAGAATTCCCAAAGGAGTATTTGCATAATCATCATTTCCTGAGAAAAATCTGAAAACAAATAAAACTAAAAATGCATTCAAGAACCAAAAAGAAACTACCAGAAATGAATCATAGGTAAATGACATTAGTCTTGAAAAAAGGCTGGCTTTGGTAAAGTTTTTATTCATTTTATGTTAACGTAGGCAATCATAACTTATGAATCAGGCTCTGCAAAATACAGGTACTTTTTTAGGTCATCCAAAAGGTCTTTTTATATGTTTTCTAACTGAGATGTGGGAGCGTTTTTCCTACTATGGAATGCGTGCACTGCTTATTCTTTACCTCACAAAACATTGGGAGTTTACTGATACAACCAGTTACTTAATTTATGCTGCTTACACATCATTGGTTTACATTACTCCAGTGCTTGGAGGTATGCTGGCAGATCAAATTTTAGGTTCAAAAAAAGCTGTAACTTTTGGTGCGATACTTCTAGTGTTTGGTCATTTAGGCATGGCTATTGAAAACAGTGAGCAAATATTTTATTTGTCTTTAGCTTTAATAGTTTCAGGTGTTGGTTATCTGAAACCTAATATTTCAACAATGGTCGGTGCCTTGTATGAAGAGGGAGATTCTAGGAGAGATTCTGGCTTTACAATTTTTTACATGGGAATAAATATTGGTGCTTTTACAGCCACTCTTTTGTGTGGTTATTTAGGTGAAGAAATAGGATGGGCTTACGGTTTTGGTGCTGCTGGCATTGGAATGCTTTTTGGCTTAATTATATTTCTTTGGGGGCAGAAATATCTTGCTGGTCTAGCAGAACCACCAACAAATAAATATAGAGAAACTTTTTATCTAGGCGGTCTTGCTGCAGGAACATATGAAATTTGGGCATATATTGCTGGGGTAGCTATGGTCCTTGTGACTTGGTTTTTAGTTCAAAACTCTGCAATTGTAGGTACATTGTTAGGAGGATTTGGAGCACTTTTCATAGGTGCTTGGTTGCTTTATGCATTATTTAGATGCGAACAAGAAGAGAGAGATAGATTGATTGTGGTGGGCATATTGATATTTTTCTCTTTGATTTTTTGGGCTCTTTTTGAACAAGCTGGCTCATCACTAAATATTCTTACAGATAGGGGTGTTGATAGAGTAATTTTTGGTTGGGAAGTTCCAGCTTCAATGTTCCAATCTCTTAATGCCGGTTTTATTTTTACAATAGCCCCTCTTTTTGCATTTTTATGGATTGCACTTGCGAAAAGAAATATTGAGCCCTCAACACCAGTCAAATTCTCTATAGGAATCTTTTTTGTTGGATTAGGTTTTCTTGCGCTTGTTTATGGAATGGAATCTTCAGATGGATTGCAGACTGGCATTATCTGGATAGTTTTAATTTATTTGCTGCACACACTTGGAGAATTATGTCTATCACCTGTTGGCCTATCATCAGTAACCAAACTTTCCCCACAAAGAATTGTCGGATTCATGATGGGTATGTGGTTTTTTGCTTCTGCTGCAGGAAATTTTGTTGCAGGTGAAATTGCTAAAGCAACGGCAACAGACGTTTCAGGTGCTTCAGCAGATGTGTACGATCTAGTGCAAAAACAATCCTTTATTGATGTTTATACAAATGTTGGTCTAATGGCCGTTGGAGTTGCTTTTGTATTACTTCTTTTATCTCCGCTTCTAAATTCAAGATCACACGGAATAAAGTAGTTTAATTAGAAGAATTTATCTTTAGAAAGAACTCTAATTTATTATCCTCACTTTCTTCAGAAGTTTTCATAAAGACAACATCTAAATCAGAATCAATATCAAGATCTATAAAAACGCTCTGTTGATTTTGAAATGGTAGATTTTCAATTCCCAGTTCTAAATCATCAAAGGCTTTAAATTCAAAAACTGTATTTCCCTCATCATCCTGAGATTGTTGTTTTTCAAGGATAATAAAGTTTGCAGAATTAGCACCAAAGTTGTTAAAGGTCAGAATGATATCCCCACCATCGAGATCTTGATCATAGTCTGCTATTAGAAGGTTTTTATTGATATTCGAACTACCACTTCTTGTAAAACTTACATCAGTTCTGTTATCGAAGATATTTACTTCTCCTGTTTCAAAATGTGCAAGTGTATTTGTATTTGAAAGGTTAAATAAATCCAATGGCTTCTCATCTCCAATCACAAACATGTCTGGGTTTACATCATTATCAAAATTGATTGTAGTTATCTCTTTCGCAAGAATTTGATTTTGATATACAGTAGTGCCATCCCAACTACTTAAACCGCTTGTTCTTGGAACAGTAACAAAAACACCCTGATTATTTGCATCGTATCCAGAGAGCACTAAATCTTGGTTAGCATTATTATCAAAATCGAACACTGTTAGAGAACTTAGTGTTAAGTCCTTCACATTTGTATTATCGTATTCTATAGCTTCGAAGCTAGGACCATCCGCTGCTCCAGCAACAATCCAGTATTCAGACGTATCACCAAGAATATAGAAATCAGGAACTCCATCAGCACTCCTGTCAATTTTGCCCATCAATCTAATTTTTGTGCTATTTAAATCAAAATTTGTTTCGTTAGCAATTAAATCAAAATTTTGTGAAAGTCCAACAAGTTCAGCTCCAGATAAAATACAAAGTTGATGTGTTCTATCTGAACTCAAAGAATCGTTGGAACCAATCAAGACATCCCAAAAAGTGTCATTATTTATGTCAGCTGAGATCATTTGTGCTGAAGCTTGACATCCCTCTATTAAAAGTTCCTCTATATATGGAGCTGGCCCGCCGATAACCTGAAAATATTTTGTACTCTTAAAGCTTGAGTCATTTTTATCTTTAAATTCAACAGCAAATAATGCATCGCCATTAAAATCTCCATTGAAATCACCTCTCGTGACACTGCTTATACTTGCTTTTTCTGAAGCTGGAAATGAAATGCTTAAATTAGGTTCTGATTGTGCTGCATATATAAAGTGCTCCTTTACAGATTTGCTTACGTCTACTGCAACTCCTCTATTGATAAATTCATTATTTCTTCTGCACTCCATTAAGAAATTAAAAATACCTCTTCTTTTTATGGCAAAACTTTCTGTTCCACTTAGAGCTTTTTCTCCACTCCAGTACCCTTCGCCATAACATTGGCTTCCGTTTGATTCCCAAGAAACGCTGAATTCTTCGTTGTAGGCTACTTCACCAGAGGATATAGAAATATCTAAGTAAAGTTCTTCTAGCTCATCCTGTTGCACTCCACAAGAAGTAAGAAGAATTGATGTTATTAAGAATTTTAATAGTTTAGTTTTCATTAAATGAGTACATTCTATACCAAACTCTAGCTCTTTACCTTACCGTTCAAGTTTAATAGTGTTTGTTCGTAAATTTTAGTTAGTTTATTTAATTCTTTCTTTTCAATTTTTTCATCTATTTTGTGAATTGTTTCAAATTTAGGTCCTATTTCAACAATTTCAGCATCTGTTTCTGCTACAAATCTCCCATCTGAGGTTCCTCCACTACAACTTATTTTTGGCTTTTTGCCCATGACATTTTTTACTGCCTCACTAACTGAATCAGCGAGTTGATTCGGATTTGAATAAAATGGTTTAGCGTTAGAATCAAAATTTATTTCATACTTGATTTTGTTTTCCTCTAAATAATTAACAATAGTTTTTTGAATTTTTTCATAGCTTGTTTTGGGATTATGACGAATATTGATTTTTAAATTGAGTTCACCTGGAACAACATTATGTGTACCTAAACCCCCATGCATGTCAGCAACTTGCAAGGAAGTTGCAGGAAAATATTCATCTCCTGAATCCCACTCGATTGAGTTAAGGAAATCAACTAATTTTGCAGCCTTATGGATAGGATTATCTACCTTATCTGGGTAAGCTGAGTGGCCTTGTTTACCTAAAATTTTTAAATCAATATTTACAGAGCCTCTCCTACCAACTCTTATATTATCTGCAGTATTTTCAATAGAGGAGGGCTCACCAACAATACAGTAGTCAAAACTTTGTCCTCTATTTACTAATTCTTTTATAACCATCTTTGTCCCATTTTTGGCTGGACCTTCTTCATCAGATGTTAGTAATACTGCTAAGGAGTATTTGAGCTTTTCTAGATCAGTATTTTTGAGAGCAGCAAGAAAAGCAGCAACTCCTCCTTTCATATCACAAGCTCCTCTACCATGAATAAATTTTTCATCTTCTACCGCTGCAAAAGGATCATGAGTCCATAATTTTTCTGGTCCAGTTGGTACAACATCAACATGTCCTAAAAAAAATAGCAATGGACCTCCATTGTCATATACGCTCCAAATATTATCTACGTCTTCGAAAGGCATGAATTCGTTTTGAAATCCTAATTTCTCTAAGTAATCAGCAGTAAACTTTAAACATCCACCATCAGAGGGAGTAATTGATTTTCTTGAAATCAATTCTTTGGCTAATTCTATTTCTAACATTAGTTATTATCGTGAAGCGTCTTATTCAATTTAAATTTTTTTTTATTTGATTTTGCGCAAACCTTTCCTGTCATTGAATCTCTAAAATATAAGATGTTATTTTTTCCACTAAGTTCAATAGCTTTTACAATTTTTTCTTCTTCTACTAAAGTAATTTTCATCCCTGAGGTGATATAGAGTCCGGCTTCAACAATACAATCATCTCCAAGAGAAATACCTATTCCTGCATTGGCACCAAGAAGACATCTTTGGCCAATTGAAATTTTTTCTTCGTTTCCACCTGAAAGCGTGCCCATGGTTGAAGAGCCACCTCCTAGATCGGAGTCTTTACCAACAAACACCCCAGATGATATCCTGCCTTCAATCATATTTGGGCCCTCAGTACCAGCATTAAAATTTATGAATCCTTCATGCATTACTGTTGTGCCTGCACCAAGATATGCTCCTAATCTGACTCGTGATGTATCAGCTATTCTGACATTCTCCGGCATTACATGATCTGTCATTCTTGGAAATTTATCTATTGAGTCGATCATTCTGAATCCATCTTTTATTCTATGAGCAATTCCCTCAATCCACATAAGATTTGGTAAAACCTCAAATATATTTTCTAAATTAAGTTCATTTGGTTTGTATAAGCGCCAAGAAAGTAAGTGCAATTTCAAATAAGCTGTTGGAATATCCTCTATAGGTGCATCCTGAATAAAATGTACCTCGAGATTAGTGCTCCATTTTTCCTCTTTATTTTTATCTGGCACCTCATCAAAAGTGAAAGAGTTATTTTTTTCCATTGATTTAGAAAGCCCCTCTTTGGAGAAATAAATTTGAAGAAAACCTTCAGAATCCATCAATGCTTGTCCAGATGCTTTTATGGGTAATTTCATTATTTTTCTTCTTCTCTTAATGTAAGAATTTCATAACCATGTTCAGTTATAGCAATTGTATGTTCCCACTGTGCTGACAATTTTCCATCTTCAGTTACTACCGTCCATCCATCTTTCAACAATTTTGTTTTATGAGAGCCTAAATTAATCATTGGTTCAATTGTAAAAACCATACCTTCTTCAAGCTTTATGCCTTCTCCTTTATTTCCAAAATGAGTAATTTGAGGGTCTTCGTGATAAATCTTACCAATTCCGTGACCGCAGTAATTTTTAACAACAGAGTAGTGGTTTTTCTCTGCATGTGTCTGAATGGCGTATCCAATATCTCCAGTGAAAGCCCCAGGTTTACATACTTCTATTCCTTTAAACATACATTCTCTCGTAATGTCTACAAGTCTCTTTACATGTGGCTGTGACTTGCCAATTAAAAACATTTTTGAAGTGTCACCATGCCAGCCATCGACTATGACGGTAATATCAATATTGACAATATCTCCGTCTTTGAGAATCTCTTTATCAGATGGAATTCCATGACAAATGACGTCATTTATTGAAGTACAAAGTGTTTTGGGATAATCGTTATATCCAACATTTGCAGGAATGCATTTTAATTCTTCTGTTATATATTTATATGCAACATTATCTATTTCTTCAGTACTAATACCTACTTGCACAAAATCTTCTAAATACTCCAAAACTTTTGCGGCATAATTGCCAGCAATTTTCATTTTTTCAATGTCATTTTTACTTTTTAGAGAAATAGACATACCTGATATTCTAATTGAACTATAAATTATCTAATAACTTTTCTATAGTATCTGATAGCAAGATGAACTTTCCAGCTAAACTCCTTCTAGAAGATGAAACAATTTTCGAAGGAGAAGGCTTTGGATGCGAAACATTAGGTGTTGGAGAAGTAGTATTCAATACCGCAATGACAGGTTACCAAGAAATAATTACCGACCCATCTTACGATGGTCAAATGATCACTTTCACTTACCCTCACATAGGTAATACGGGAATTAACTCTGTAGATTACGAGTCTAAAAAGATTTTTGCTCGTGGATTAATTGTCAGAGACTTTTGCACCTTCCCAAGCAATTGGCGATCTGAACAAAGTTTAGATGATTACCTTAAATTAAATAAAACTATATGTATCTCAAATATTGATACTAGGTTTTTAACAAAAAAAATTAGAGATGAGGGTTGTAAGGTAGGTGTAATATACCCATCAGAAAAAATAACTGATAAAGAAGCTATGATACAAATCAAAGACTTCGGCTCAATTTCTGATAAGAATCTTATAAAAAATGTAGCGACGAATTCAAAATTTATTATTGGGGAGAAAAAAAATAAGTCGCAGAAGAGAATTGCTGCAGTAGATTTTGGAGTAAAAGAAAATATTCTTAGAATTTTTAAAGATATGGGAGCAGTAATAGAAGTTTTTCCTCCTGACTGCACTGCTGAAGAGGTTTTAAATTCAAAACCTGATGGAATATTCTTTTCTAATGGGCCAGGAGATCCAGAGGTTTTATCTCATGCTGTATCTCAAATAAAGCTTTTAATGGAAAAAAATATTCCAATGTTTGGAATATGTCTTGGACATCAATTAATGTCCCTTGCGTATGGCTTAAAAATTATGAAAATGCCATTCGGACATCACGGTGCTAATCATCCGGTACATGACTTAGAGACTAACGAGGTCTTTATCACATCCCAAAACCATAACTTTGCTGTAAAGGAGCCAATTAATAATGACAGTATCAAAATCACACATAAGTCACTATTTGATAACACTATTCAAGGATTAGCTCACAAAGAAAAACCATTTTATTCAATTCAATGTCATCCTGAAGCAAGTCCTGGACCAAAAGAATTTGAAGTGCTATTTAAAAAATTTTTTAAGGAAATGAATGCCTAAAAGAGATGATATTAAGACAATATTGATCGTAGGCTCGGGCCCAATAATAATTGGTCAGGCTTGTGAGTTTGATTATTCAGGAACTCAAGCGTGTAAGGCACTTCGTGAACATGGTTATAGGGTTGTTTTGGTTAATTCTAATCCTGCAACAATTATGACTGATCCCGAGATTGCTGATGCAACGTATATAGAGCCTGTTAACTGGAAAACTTTAGAAAAAATAATTGCCAAAGAAAAGCCTGATGCAATATTGCCTACCATGGGAGGACAAACAGGATTAAATGTTTCTTTAGATCTTGCTACCAAAGGAATATTAAAAAAATATTCAGTTGAAATGATAGGGGCTAATCAAGATGCTATTGATAACGCTGAGGATAGAGAAAAATTTGATACTTGCATGAAAGAACTTGGGTTGGAAACACCAAAATCAGGATTTGCACATTCTATGGAAGATGCATGGAAAATACAAAAAGAGATTGGATTGCCGTGTGTTATTAGGCCTTCTTTTACTCTTGGTGGAACAGGAGGAGGAATAGCATATAACTTTAAGGAATTTGAAGAAATTTGTTTGAATGGTTTAAAGCTTTCTCCAACCAATGAACTTTTAATAGACGAATCTCTAGTCGGTTGGAAAGAATTTGAGATGGAAGTTGTAAGGGATAAAAATGATAACTGCATAATCGTTTGCTCTATAGAAAATATTGACCCAATGGGAGTACATACTGGAGATTCAATTACAGTTGCGCCCGCTCAAACTCTTACAGATAAAGAGTACCAAAAAATGAGAGATGCATCGTTTAAGATTTTAAGAAAAATAGGAGTTGAAACTGGTGGTTCAAATGTTCAATTCGCAATAAATCCAGAAGATGGTCGAATGGTTGTTATTGAAATGAACCCAAGGGTTAGTCGTTCATCAGCATTGGCCTCAAAAGCTACAGGTTTTCCTATTGCAAAAATAGCAGCTTTATTAGCTGTTGGTTACACCTTGGATGAACTAAAAAATGATATTACAAACGGCAAAACCCCAGCATCATTTGAACCCTCAATTGACTACGTTGTAACAAAAATACCAAGATTTAATTTTGAAAAATTTCCAGAAACAGACCCTAGACTTACAACGCAAATGAAGTCGGTTGGAGAGGTAATGGCAATTGGTAGAAATTTCCAAGAGTCATTTCAAAAAGCTATAAGGTCTATGGAAAACGGTCTTATGGGTTTAGAAACTGTTCTTAAGGATACAGAGGGAAATGGATCCTTAAAGCTAGAGTTAACAACACCTGGCGAGAGAAGACTGTGGTACATTGCTGATGCTTTCAGAAGGGGCTGGAAAATGGAAGAAATATTTGAATCATGTGGTGTTGACCCATGGTTTTTATATCAGATAAAAGATTTAGTTCTTGATGAAACAAAATTAAAAGCAAGCAAAATTGAAGAACTTAATAAAAAAGAGTTATTGAGACTCAAAAGAAAAGGTTTTTCTGATAAAAGAATAGCGGATTTATTAAATGTTGATGAGATAGAAATAAGAGACTTAAGGACAGCTCATAAAGTTCATCCGACTTTTAAAAGAGTTGATTCATGTGCTGCAGAATTTGAAAGCTCAACAAACTATCTATATTCAACTTATGATTTCGAGAATGAATCTATTGAATCAAAAAATAAGAAAATAATAGTTTTAGGAAGCGGCCCTAATCGTATTGGACAAGGCATTGAATTTGATTATTGCTGTGTACAAGCTGCATTAGCTTTCAGAGAAGAGGGTATTGAAACAATAATGATTAATTCAAATCCTGAGACTGTGTCAACAGATTTTGATGTATCAGATAAATTGTACTTCGAACCTATAGTAAGTGAGGACGTTCTAGAAATTATTAGACATGAAAACCCTGAGGGAGTTGTGGTTCAATTTGGGGGCCAAACACCTCTTAAACTCACAGATGAGTTGCAAAAAAATGGTATAAAAATTTTAGGTACTCCTCCAGAATCAATAGATATTGCTGAGAATAGAGAAAAATTTAAAGCTTTTTTGTCAGACTTTAATTTTTTACAACCTGAAAATGCTGCTGCTAAAAATGAATCTGAGGTTTTCAAATCAGTAGAAAATCTTGGCTATCCAGTCATAGTGCGGCCTTCTTATGTTTTAGGGGGAAGGGCAATGGAACTTATAGCTACAGAAAATGATTTGAGAAATTACCTTACAAATATGGTTGAAATTTCTTCTGAAAATCCCTTGCTAATTGAAAAGTTTTTAGATGATGCTCTTGAATTAGATATCGATGTTGTATGCGATGGTGAAAAGGTTTTAGTTGGTGGAATACTGCAACATATCGAAGAGGCTGGTATTCACTCTGGAGATTCAGCTTGTTCTTTCCCTCCTTATAGTGTGGGTGATGACCAATTACAGATTTTAAAAAAAGAAATTAAAGCTATTGCAAGAAAGTTAAATGTTGTGGGCCTCATGAACGCCCAGGTCGCAATTAAGAATAATAACCTTTACATGATTGAGGTGAATCCAAGAGCTTCAAGAACAATTCCATTTTTATCAAAGTGTATAGGCATTTCTCTAGCAAAAATTGCTTCAAAGGTTATAGCTGGTAAGTCATTAAAAGACCTAGGTATTACTGCTGAAATTCTACCAACAAGTTATGCAGTAAAGGCACCAGTCTTTCCATTTAATAAATTTAGAAAAGTTGATCCTATTCTTGGGCCTGAAATGAAATCAACTGGAGAAGTTATGGGAAGAGGTAAAACTTTTGGAGAAGCATTTGGAAAATCAATGATGGGAGCTGGACAGTTAATTCCCTCCGAGGGTAATGTTTTTATAAGTGTAAAAGATGAAGACAAATCACAACTAAAAACACTTTGTACAAAACTAAAAGGTCTAGGTTTCAAATTTATTGCAACAAAAGGAACAGGATTGAAAATGAAAGAAGATGGTTTTGAAGTTAAAATAATAAATAAGGTTATGGAAGGAAGGCCGCACATTGTCGATGCAATTTTAAATAATGAAGTGTCTATGGTTATAAATACAACTGAGGGTCGACAATCTATAAAAGATTCCTACTCGATAAGAAGATCTGCTTTAGAACATAGTGTTTTTCTCACAACAACAATTTCAGGAGGTTTTGCAATTGTTGAGTCTCTAGAACAAGGGGAGAAAGTTTGGTCATATGATGCTCTTCAAAATTCATAGCTATGGATAAGAAACCTATTACTCCCGAGGGTCATAAAAGGCTTAAGGATGAGCTTGATTACATTAAGAATATTAAACGTCAAGACATCATAGACGCAATTTCAGAAGCAAGAGCTCATGGAGATTTAAAAGAAAATGCTGAGTATCATGCTGCTAGGGAGGAACAAGGTTTGAATGAGGCAAGAATTAGAGAAATTGAAGAGGCTTTATCTCTATCAACAGTAATTGAGTACAAAGATTTAGGGAATGAAAATATAGTAAAGTTTGGCAGTCTGGTAACAATACTTGATCTAGATTCATCCGAGAAAAAAACATATCAAATTGTCGGTGAGTTTGAAGCTGATATTGATAACAATACTATTTCAATTACAACACCAATTGGCAAAGCTCTACTTAAAAAAGAGACTGGTGATGTAGTCGAAGTTGATACACCGAGTGGATTAAAAGAATTTGAAATACTTGAAATCAAAATAAGTTGAAAGATTTTTCAGATAATTGGGCAGAAAAAGCCAAAAAACTTGGCTATAGATCTAGGGCAAGCTTCAAGCTTGACCAAATTGAAAACAAGTACAAGATTATTTCCAGATCAGATTTAATTTTTGAACTTGGCTCAGCGCCAGGAGGATGGTCGCAAATAATATCTAAGCATATGAAAAAGGAATCAAAATGTTTTTCTTTTGACCTTCTTTCAATGAGTGAGGTAAAAAATATTTCCTTTTTTCAAAAAGATATAACTTCGAGTGAATTTAACTCACTAGCTAAAAATTATTTTAACGAAGTTGATTTAGTTCTGAGTGATATGTCTGTAAATTTATCTGGAATTAGTATAAAAGATGAAGAAGAGAATAAAGAATTGAACTATTCCACCATTAATCTATCAAAAAAGTTACTGAAAAAACGAGGAAATTTATTAATTAAGACTTTTAATAATAGGAATCTTCCTGAAATAAAAAGTCTTTTTAAGGGTCTATTTAATAAAGTTATAGCAGAAAAACCACCTGCTTCAAAAACTTCTTCGAAAGAGGTTTATTTGTTAGGATTAGACCTTAGATAAATAATTATGAAAAATTTGGGGAAAAACATCTTTTTTTGGCTGATAGTTGGAAGCTTGGCTTTCATGCTATTAGAAAACTATCAAATGGGAGCTTCGAAAGAAGAGCTTTCATTTACTGAATTCAAAAACGAAGTTAAAGCAAAAAAAGTTAAATCAATTGTTTACAAGAAAGACAGAGAGACAATTGAAGGTGAGAGACTAAATGGAACAAAATTCACTACTAATGCTCCAGTTTACTTAATTGACGATGATCTTCGATTAAGTATTAAAGAGGCAGATGTTGCAGAGACTGTTGAAAAAGTAGAACAGCCAAAGTGGTGGACACAGTTACTTGTAGGAGCTTTTCCTTTGCTTCTATTATTGGGCATTTTCTTTTTATTCATGAGACAGATGCAGGGAGGTGTTGGAGGTAAAGGTGGCCCAATGACTTTTGGTAGAAGCAAAGCAAAACTACTGGATGGCGGACATGTAAAAACAAATTTCTCAGATGTTGCAGGATGCGAAGAAGCAAAAGACGATGTAAAAGAGCTTGTAGATTTCCTCAAAGATCCAGCTAAGTTTATAAAAGTCGGAGGCAAAATACCTAGAGGTATTCTTATGGTAGGGCCTCCTGGAACAGGTAAAACTCTTTTGGCTAGAGCAGTTGCTGGTGAAGCAAAAGTTCCATTTTTCACTATCTCAGGTTCTGATTTTGTTGAAATGTTTGTCGGAGTTGGAGCTTCAAGAGTGAGAGATATGTTTGAGCAAGCAAAAAAACATTCTCCATGCATAGTCTTTATTGACGAAATAGATGCAGTAGGAAGGCATAGAGGCGCAGGACTTGGAGGTGGTCACGATGAAAGAGAGCAAACCTTAAATCAACTTTTAGTCGAAATGGATGGGTTTGAAGAAAACCTTGGTGTAATAGTAATTGCAGCCACCAATAGACCAGATGTATTAGATCCAGCACTTTTGAGACCAGGTAGGTTCGATCGTCAGGTTATGGTTGGTTTGCCAGATATAAAAGGAAGAGAGCAAATCTTAAATGTACATCTTAAAAAAGTCCCAATAGATAAAACTGTAAATTCTGAAGTGATTGCTAGAGGCACCCCAGGTTTCTCTGGAGCGGATTTAGCCAATTTAGTAAATGAGGCTGCATTACTGGCTGCAAGGAATAATGTAAAAAAAGTTAGCCAATCTGAACTTGATTATGCTAAGGACAAAATAATGATGGGAGCTGAAAGAAAATCAATGATTCTTAATGACGAAACTAAAAGAATTACAGCATATCATGAGGCTGGACATGCAATAGTAGGTCTCAATTTGCCAGATCATGATCCGGTTTATAAAGTAACTATCATTCCAAGAGGGGGAGCCCTTGGTGTAACGATGTTTCTTCCAGAAGAAGATATTTACATGAAATCTAAGAAAGCAATTCTAAGTCAAATCACCACACTTTTTGGAGGCAGGGTTGCGGAAGAGATAATTAACGGCAAAGAGGCAATTACAACCGGAGCGTCAAATGATATTGAGAGAGCCAGCGAGTTGGCAAGAAACATGGTAACTAAATGGGGATTCTCTGAAGAGCTTGGTACTCTTAAATATGACGATGAGGACGAGAGCCCTTTTTTAGGAAGAACAGCAGCATCTAAAAAAAGAACATTTTCAGACGAGACAGCACAAAAAATAGACTTTGAAGTTAGATCAATTATTCAAACATGCTATGAAAAAGCTGGAACTATCCTTTCAAAAAATCTTGATAAACTTCATAATATGGCGGATGCACTCTTGAAATATGAAACTATAGATCAAGAGCAGATCTCAGATATAATGGCTGGAGCGTTTCCGAGGGAGAAAAATGATGACAATCAAAAGGGAAAGGAAAATAATAAAGTTAAAACATCTTCAAGCTCTAAACCTGTCCAAGATTCTTAAGACATGAAATATGGTACTGACGGGTTCAGAGGCCCAGTTGATACACATGTAACTTCTGAGTTTTGTCTAAAACTTGGCTTTCACACTGGCTGTTTGCTAAAAGATAAAGGATATGAATCAGTAATTATTGGAAAAGATACAAGAGTTTCAGGTTATATGCTTGAGTCAGCTTTACAAGCAGGTTTTATTTCGGCAGGCATTGATGTAAAACTTGCTGGACCTATTCCTACTCCAGCAGTATCTTTTTTAACATCAACTTATTCAGGACAATTCGGAGTTGTAATAAGCGCAAGTCACAATCCTTTCCAAGATAATGGAATTAAGTTTTTTAACCGGCATGGAAGAAAAATTTCTGAGGAATTTGAAAACTTAATTACAGAAAAAGTTAATTTACCTATTAAGCCTGTACCTGTATCAAAGTTAGGAAAAGCCTTCAGGATTGATAGTGCAACGGGCAGATACATTGAATATTGTAAAAGTACATTAAGAGGAGCTTCGAATTTAAGAGGTTCAACTATACTTGTTGATGCTGCCCATGGTGCGAATTATAAAATTACACCTATGTTATTAGAAGAGTTAGGTGCAAAAGTTATAAGAATAAATTGTGAGCCTGACGGATTTAATATAAACAAGGCAAGTGCAGTCTTGGAGCAGGATAAATTTAAAAAATATGCAAAGGAATATGAATTTGATTTCTGTGCAGC
>ENA-OSEY01000882-OSEY01000882.1-marine-metagenome-genome-assembly--contig:-NODE-882-length-21215-cov-5.652048_pt1 | contig 21215 bp, 24 predicted proteins | sample MGYA00248465_ERZ534230 | MGnify/ENA primary metagenome ERZ534230 (study PRJEB26409, sample SAMN06344110) | marine metagenome | isolation source: Sea water from surface | place: Atlantic Ocean:Southern...
AGATTGGCAATCACTTCGTTAACATTCATATTTGAACTAGTTCCTGAGCCAGTTTGAAAAACATCAACCGGAAACTGATCGTTGTGCTTGCTTTGCCAAACTTCTTTTGCCGCCCTTGAGATAGCGTTTGCTTTTTTTGATGAAAGAAGGCCTAAGGATTTATTAGCCCGGGCAGCGGCATCTTTTATAATTCCAAGTGCTTCGATAAAAGAGTTGGTGAAAGGAAAATCCATTTTAATTCCGCTGACTGGAAAATTTTCAACAGCTCTCTGAGTTTGTGCTCCATACAAAGCCGAATTAGGAACATAAACATCTCCCAAGCTATCTTTCTCGATCCTGAACCCTTTTTTTCTCTTAGGCATTTTTATTTTTAAAATGTATTTCAAATTGTACAAAATATTAAGTTAAAATATTGAAGAATTTATAGGAGTAGATGAAATGTCAGAAGAAAAAGAAATTAAATTACCTATCGATACTTCTTTAGGAAAACTTCCTCAAAAAACCAAAGGCTCTATAGTTCCAGTTGAATGTAAAACTATGGAAGAAATCAGAAGACATCAGTTAGAGCGTCTTGCTGCAGGTTTTAGGATGTTTTCTCACTTTGGTTATGATGAAGGAATTGCTGGTCATATAACTCTGAGAGATCCAGAATACCCTCACTATTTTTGGGTCAATCCTTTTGGAATGCATTTTGGGCAAATCTGCATATCTGACTTAATTTTAGTGGATCGAGATGGAAACATTGTTCAAGGCGAAGACAAAATGTTAAATACTGCGGCATTTGCCATTCATTCAAGACTTCATGAAGCAAGACCGGATGTAAACGCTGCTGCTCATTCTCATTCAATGTACGGAAAGTCGTTTTCTACCTTGGGTAGACTCCTAGAACCAATTACTCAAGACTCGTGCGCTTTTTACGATGATCATGTTTTGTTTGATGACTATACTGGCGTTGTTTTGGAAACCGATGAAGGAGATAGAATTGCTGAGGCTCTAGGAGATAAAAGAGCAGCAATTTTAAAAAATCATGGATTACTGACTACTGGAGAGTCTGTTGATGCTGCTTTGTGGGCTTTTTTGTCTATGGATAGATGTTGTCAATCTCAACTTCTAGCAGAAGCAGCTGGGCAGATGGAAAGAATTACGGATGATGTAGCTAAGTTAACAAAGACCCAAGTAGGTACAGAAATGGCGATGTGGGCAAGTTTTCAGCCTCTGTATGATTTAATGCTTGAAAAAGACGATAGCTTCTTGAATTAAAAGGAATTACTTAAGTAATTCTTCGACTTGCCATAAAGTGTCTTTGCCGAAGAACATTTCTTCACCAACAAAAAATGTGGGGATGCCAAACACGCCTCTTTCTACTGCGGCTTCGGTATTGGAAATTAATTTAGCCTTTACCTCTGCATCTTGCATTTGAGCCATCAATTTTTCTGCATCAAAGCCTGATTCCTCAAAAGCAGCCTTTATCACCTCTGGATCGTCCATCTTTTTTGGCTCTTCCCACATGTGCACTAAAACCTTATCTATATATTCTTCCAAGAAACCATCCATTTCTGCTGCAACAGCGCCTCTAATTATTTGCAAACTTATTACAGGAAAATGAGGATTCATTTTGAAATCATTCAAACTATGTCTTTCAATAAATCTCTGAATTTCAAGGTTTTGATATTCGTTTTTATTCTTAACTCCAAAAAATTGTTCCATAGGAGGTTTATTATTCGTGGCCTTAAAAATTCCGCCTAAAAGAACGGGAATATAATTAACTTCTGCTCCGGTTCTTTCCTTTATTCCTTTCATTACTTTATGACTTAAATAAGCATTAGGGCTTGCAAAATCAAAATAAAAATCAATCGTTTTCATCATTTATTCTCCTTGTAAACATTTATCATTATAAAAAGCTATTGCATTCTTTTCATAGGCGTTTTCGACTAAATTTTTCAAAAATCTACATTTCGTTTTTTCTTTCTTTATTCTTGAATCAGCATATAGTCTTTTAAATTCATCTAATCTATTCAATTCAAAGTCTTTCATGACAATACCTTGATCGTTTTCTGAATCTAGAATCATTATTTTATCTCCAGAAGTAGACCAAGAATTCCACGCAGGCAGAGAGTTATCTCTTCCTTTGCCAGGTGAGCCATTGTAGGCAAACTCAGCCCAATAAGATTGCATGGCGATAGATAATCTTATGGCATCTGGCAAATTTTCATTATTAAACATAAACCTTTCTATGCCCAATAACTTCATAGTTCCTGTTATAAAAGGTATCTCCATAACGTGAGCAGCACCGAAAATTTTTGAAAAATCCATCCATAGAAGCTTTCCTTGCTCATCCCAATCAAATCTATAGGCGAAAACATCTTGTTTGCCAGAGGAAATCATTGCTCTTGCAGGATTATCTACTGCAGAAATTTTCCAATTGTTTGATGCATAATTCGCTGTTAAGTCATACATTTCTTGGTTACGAATTATTACTAATCTATTCAATACACTTGTTGAGTAATCTGACTGCATGGCGGCGAATAGCTTAGTTTCATCTCGATTCGTTCCAAATATTACTGGAACGTCGTTGTAGTAACTTTTTTTATTATATTTCAGACCTCTTTTTGGCAAAACATATCCATCACTTAAGACTCTTGGAATCATTTTTTTACCTGTCTGCTTTGAATTTTCTATCTCTTTGTAGACTTTAAAAATCTCTCTTAATTCAATACTTTGCATTTCTTCCATAAGTTTGAATTCATTCATTGATTCTTGGGCAATATTTGCTTCGAATAGATCTTTTGATTTTCCGGAGGCAACAAGTAATTTACTAATCACCTCTTTTGAAGAAGTCAAAAGAGAAGATTCTTTATTATCAAAAAATTTCGATGCTTCTTTTGTACTAAAAGAATTAGTAGCACCACTTTGAGAAATTGCTTTGTGAAAAAGCCCTTTCGCTAAAGGAGAGCTAAGTAAAGCAAAAACATTATGTCCGCCTGCCGACTCTCCAAAGATTGTCACATTGTTTTTATCTCCTCCAAAGTCTTCAATATTTTTTCTAACCCATTTCAAAGCCATAATTTGATCAAGCGTTCCAAAATTTCCAGATTTATCACCTTGATCATTTGAAGTTGCTGCAAAAGATGGATGGTAAAACCATCCCAAAAAACCTAGCCTATAGTTAATCGAAACAATTACCAGGTCATGAGCTGCAGCTAACTTACTAAAGTCATATGATCCTGCTTCACCAGAGGTATTGCCTCCACCATGAATCCAAAACATTACTGGCAATTTTTTATCTGAACTAATGTTTTTAGGCGCAAAGATGTTCAAAAAGAGACAATCTTCTGATCCTAAGAATTCCCCTTCTCCTTTTTTATCAATAGAAATAGATTCTACTTGTGGACAGGGATTTGAAAATTCTATGGCTTTAACTTGATCATTTTCGTTTTCCAGACTTCTTGGTGCTTTCCATCTTAAGCTTCCCACAGGCGCTTGAGCGTATGGAATTCCCAACCACTGAAAAGTCCTATTTTTTTCAAGGCCAATGTATTTTTCTGAAAAAGAAAAAGCAAACTTTTCGCTTTTTTCAGAAGATTTATCGTTTGTTTGTAATGCGCAAGCTGTAAAATATAAAACTAAAAGAACAACTAAAGAATTTTTCATAAAGCTCATAAAAGGATTTTTTGATTTTAAATAAAAGTATATAGTAATTGTATATCGTTTAATTTATAAGTTAATTTTGAGAGAGCTATGCAAATATCACCTATTCCAACTTTATCTGATGAAATCAATGACATCAGAACTAGAACAGCAAATATTGTTGCGGAAAAAATTATTCCTAATGAGAAAGAGATTTATTCAAAAAGCGAGAATTCTTCCTCTGTCAGAAAGGAAATAAGAGATGAGGTAAAAAAAGAAAAGCTTTGGGCGCCTCATTTACCAGAAGAATATGGAGGTATGGGGATTGGTTTTATGGCTCATGCTTATATGAATGAAATTTTAGCTTGGTCGCCCCTTTCAAATAGACTTTTCGGTGTGATTGCGCCAAATTCTGGAAACCAAAAAGTTTTACTTAAATACGGTTCAGAAGAACAAAAAAAGAAATGGTTAGAACCACTTATCGCAGGAGAAATGGAGTCGGCATTTTCTATGACTGAACCCGAAAATGCAGGTTCTGATCCAAGGTCAATACAAACTACTGCAAAAAAAGATGGAGATGATTGGGTTATAAATGGCCACAAAGTGATGACTTCTAACGGAATTAAAGCTGATTTTGCAATTGTAATGTGTCGTACTGAGGAAGAAGGTGAAGACGGTGAAGTAAATTCGAGAATGACTCAAATAATTGTCCCAACCGACACACCTGGGTTTAATGTTATTCGTTCCGTTCCTATTTGGGGACACACTGGAGGAGATCATGTTGAGATAAAGTATGAAAATGTCAGAGTACCCATAGAAAATCAGCTTGGGGCAAGAGGTACTGGTCATGCGGCTGCTCAAGACAGATTAGGAGCTGGACGAGTTTTCCATTGTATGAATAGCATTGGTCAGATGTGGAGAGCTTTTGACTTAATGTTGCAAAGAACCATAACTAGGGAGGTTCATGGAGGAAAACTTGAAACAAAACAGCTTATTCAAGGATTTATTGCCGACTCCTACATTGATATCCAGTCTGCCCGACTTATGACGATTCATTGCGCTGAGGTTATGGATAGTGAAAACGATCCTAGAGTTGATATCTCTGCAATTAAAATCTATGTGCCTGAAGCAATGCACAGAGTGGTTGATCGTGCAATTCAAGTTTATGGATGGAAAGGCGTTTCAGCAGATTTACCATTATTCGGAATGTATCAAGGTGCAAGAACTTTAAGACTGGCAGATGGTCCAGATGAAGTACATAGAATTTTAATTGCCAAACAAGTTTTAAAAAAATATCACCAAGGCTTATCTTGGGATTTTGGAATTTAGTCTTTTATAATCTTCGCATCTTTAGCGATGTTGTCTTTTATAAAGTCCTTTTGTGCACCTTCAATCTTAACCAGTTTTAGACTAGATGATGCAGTAGCAATTAATTCTCCTTCTTGATGTAGTTCTGCTTTTGCAAAGCCGATTGAATTTCCTAACTTCACTATTTTTGATTGGCACTCTAGCTTTCCAGGTCTTCCAGCAGCTAAAAAAGATACATTGATATCAATCGACATCGGCGTAAAAATAAAGTCAGTTAATTCCATAACCAAAAAAGCCATACATGAATCCATCATTACTGTTGTAAATCCCCCTTGAATGATTGTTCCATTACTATGGCAGATATCCTCAGTTGCCTGGAAAGACATCTTTAAAGATTGAGTTTTGAAATTTATCTCCAAAATCTTTCCTGAAAGTTGTTTCATATATTCAGGAGTGTGATCTTTTTTCATACTGTAGTTTATTTAGAAAAGCTTGAGAATTTTTCAATTGCTTCTTTTCTTGATTCTTTGAGATCTACTAAGTGATAACTATAACCCATCTCTTTCCTCTCTTCAGTAGATGGATCATGAATGTTCTTTGCGTTAGCTATTTCGGGAATCCACTTCTTTATGAAAGAACCTTCTTTATCAAATTTTTCAGACTGTGTTATCGGATTGAATATTCTAAAGTATGGCGCGGCATCCACACCTGTTGATGCACTCCATTGCCAACCGCCATTGTTAGAAGCAAAATCTCCGTCGATCAATTTTTTCATAAAATATTTTTCTCCTTTTCGCCAATCTATTAGTAAATTTTTCGTAAGATACATTGCGACAATCATCCTTAATCTATTGTGCATCCATCCAGAAGCATTGAGTTGTCGCATAGCAGCATCAATTATGGGTACTCCAGTTTGTCCTTTTGACCAAGAAATAAAATTATCTTCATTATTTAACCAAGGAAAATTGTCATATTTCTCCGAAAAAGAAAGGTTTTTACTTACTCTTGGATTGTGAAAAAGAATGTATTTATAAAATTCTCTCCAAATAATTTCATTCACCCATGTTTTAACGCCTATCTCATCTTCAGAATACTTTTGAAAAACATAAAAAATGCATTGTCCTGAAGACAAAATTCCTGACGACAAGTAAGGGGATAAAGCGCTAGTTCCATCCAATGATGGAAAATCTCTATTTTCTTTGTAATTGAGAATTTTATAATCAATAAAACTTTCTAATTTCTCTAAGGCTTTTTCTTCACCGATTTCATATTGATTAAAAATTTCTTGATCATTTTTATCTAATTTAAAACTTTCGATTCTGTCTGAAACAGAAATGGCATGCTCTTGTCTTTTTGGAAGCTCTGAAATTTCTATTTTTTTTGACATCAATTTGGATCTGAATGCTCTTGAAAAAGGAGTGAAAACTTTAAAAAAAGTATCACTTTGTGTTTTGATGCTATCTGGATGAAAAATAGACGAGTCAAAAATATTTAATTTTTTGTTCATCCTCTCTAAATCTTTTTGGAGAGTCTCATCTCTTTGCATTTCGTTTACACCATATTCTTTATTTATAAATACCTCTTGAATGTCATTTTTTCTTACAAAATCAATAATTTTTTTGCTTTCGTCCTCAATACCGTCTGCATTAATAAGCTTTAGAGGAATATTTAAGTTTTTAAGTTTTTCAGAAAGTTCTTTTAAATGTTCAATTTGAAAAGCAATTTTCAAATTGCTTTCATTGTGGTTATTCCATTTTTTTGGATTAAAAATGAATAAAGTGGTTAAAGAAGATCCCTTTAGTGAAGCATTGGATAGTGCGGGGTTATTTCTTAACCTTAAATCTGAATTAAAAATAAATAATGAGTTCATACTATGGAGACAAGATAATGTATTCAGTTGCGCCCAACATAAAATTTATCACACATTACCTTGTCAAAAAAAGCGAGCCTTTTATGGGGAAAAGACTCGCTAAATCCAGATTTAGGAGAGTTTCTTTGGGAGAAAATGAAAATCTGAATATATAAATGATATATAAATAAAATTTATATTGGGTTATAAAATACTAAAATTTAGTTATATTAAGATAACGCCTCAAAAGTAATTCCAGCTTTCATTAATCTGCTGATTAATGGATCGCCCAATCCTACGGCGGAAGTTAAAACCCCTCCAAATTCATTGCCAAAGGGTAAGTCATCTGAGAAAGCCAATGTCAAAGCTGCCTCACAAACCATCTTAGAAGTTGATTTATATCCTGGATCTCCAGAACCATAAATTTCGAAACGTTTTTCACTACCATCTTCTAGCTCTGCAATGAATAACCCTCTAAACCAGCCATTATCTCTGGCTTCTTTATCAGGCCCATCCCCAGGTTTTGGCAATAAAGGTCTCACTAGATACCTTAAAGGAGTTGCAATGACTAAAAAAGCAGACATTAATACAAAAGAAGTTATTCTTGCCGCTGCTTTTGATGGATAGCTTCCTAGTTCTTTGAAAGTAAAATCTGGTCCATAAGATTTTTGATTCAAATCAAATAGAGCAGAGCTTCTTCTTACTACGCGAGTATTTGCGAAAGCCATTAAACCCATTCCAGAAAATGCATCTGTACCCGGAATTGGTTTTACTGAAAAATTGTCCAAACTTTTCCTTTTTTGAGTTTCAGAAACACTATCCTGTGGATTTAATAGGAAAGGGTCTCTCATCTCCTTAGGGAGAGGACCCATAGTGAACATAGTTTCAGTTGTGCCACCACTAGCTCCACCTTTTGCAGAATGATAAACCGTTACATGATTAACTGGTTGGTTGGATCTTGTAACCGAAAAATAAACTCCCAAATCAGAGGGAATAGAATCATACCCGCAAGAAGGTACTATTCTCGTTCCATCTAATGCTGCCTTTTCATGAAACCTATCAATTAGGCCCTTAACCCAATGATTTTCTCCAGTTATATCTGTGTAATGAGTTTTGCATTCCACACAAGCTTCAACAACTTTTGTGCTGTATCTGGCAAATGGACCTGCTGCAGAAAGAACTACCTTAGTTTGTTTTACAAAATTTTTAATTGCTTCATAGTCATCAGAATCAGCAACAAAAATATCACAGTCTAAATTTAGTTCTGATTTTAATGCTTCTAATTTATTTTTATTTCGCCCAGCTATTGCCCAGTTAAGATCTGGGTAATTTTTTTTGAAATATTCAGCACACAGTTTTCCGGTAAATCCTGTTGCTCCATATAAAATGATTTGATAATTTTTATTCATGTAAGTTATTTTATGTTTTTTAATCTCTCATACAAAAGATTATTTGAAATTAAAATCATGCGCAAAATTTTTTTAAAGAAATAAGTTTGGTCGGGGTGGCGGGATTTGAACCCACGACCACTTGACCCCCAGTCAAGTGCGCTACCAGGCTGCGCTACACCCCGTTATGTTTTGAGTATCTTAAGAATTTCTTTTAGAGATTCAACAACTTCGATATCTAAATTAAGAGAAAAATCGCCTTGATCTAAAACTTTTTTTATTGCCTTTATATTTAAACCTTTATCGGTCATCTCTTTGATTTTCAAGAAAGTAATTAAATCTTTTTTTTGGAACATTCTTCTGCCGGATATTCTTTCAACTGCAAAATACTGTTTAAAAGACTTTTCCCAATATCTTAAAACATGATCTTTTACCGATAAAATCTTGCTTGCTTCTCCCATCGTGAAGTATTTTTGATCGGGTAAATTGTTTAAATCAATTTGCAATTTTAAAGTAATTCTCTTAGTTTTTTTGATGCTCTGAAAGAGACTACATTTCTATCAGAAATTTCAAAAGGCTCGCCAGTCTTGGGATTTCTTCCAGGTCTGCTATTTTTATGTTTCACAGAAAAGTTTCCTAATTTAGGAATTTTAATTTCTTCTTCTCTTTCAAGTCCTCTGCTAATTTCTTCAAAATAAGCATTTACTATCTTCAAACAATCTTTTTTTGGAAGACCTATCTGCTCTCTTAGAATATTGATGATGTCAGCTTTCGTTAGTGTCATTTATCTCAAAATAGCTTTAAGTTTTCTTTCCAAACCAGAAATAATTAGGCTTGTTTCTTGTGTTATCTCATCTTCTGATAAAGTCTTTTTATTTGAACCCCAAGTAATTCTAATGGCAATGCTTTTTTTCTCTTGGTCGATATTTTTACCTGAATAGACATCAAAGATTCTTAAGCTTTGTAAATACGATTTTGAGGAAGTTTTAATGCAATTTTCTATCTGTTCATAGGAGATTTTTTTATCAACTTCGAGGGAAAAATCTCTTTGTGAAGTTGGAAAAATAGATGAAGAAGTTAATTTCTCTAAATTTTTACGATGGAGAGAATCAATTTTTAATTCAAAATAGTAAAAAGCCTTGGCAAGATCTATCTTTTTTAGATATCTTGGATTGAGACTTCCAACAGATCCAATTTTTTTACTTTTTTGAAAAATATCTGCCGAAGCATATGGGTGAAGCAAATCATTTGTTGTTTTTTTCCAAGAGAGATCACTGAGTCTAAACTCAACAGCTAAATCCTCAATGATTCCTTTGAGATGATAAAAATCTAAATCTTGATTAGAGTTCCAATTTTTCATTTTTTCATTGTCATAGAGCAATGCAGCTAAGTTGAGAGATTCCCTTGGATTTTTCTTGGAAAACGTTTTTCCAATTTCAAACAATTTTAAATAGTTTTGTCCTCTATTTAGGTTGAATTCCAAATTCGCTGCTAGACTAGGAAGCAAAGAAGTTCTGAGCGTACTCAATGAATTGTTAAGGGGATTTTTCAGAGAAATACTATTTTCACTGATATTTAAGTTTTCTAAAACTTTCTCATCTAAAAAAGAATAATTAATGACCTCGAAAAATCCTTTATTATTCATGAATACTTTGATTGCATTTAAAAAATCATATTGAGATATTTCATAATTCTGCGAAACAGGATCAGACTTTATTTGAGATAAATTATCATAGCCAATCATTCTAGCGATCTCCTCAATAAGGTCTTCTTTGATTGATAAATCAAATCTATGGCTAGGGACTTCGAATACAAAGATGGATTTAGTTTTTTTCAATAATTTTATTTCGAGTCTTTTTAAGGTAGAAATAAGAAAGTTTTCACTTATTGAGACTCCAAGTTTTTGCTTTATATCATTAAGAGAAATGCTTATTGCTTTTTTTCTTGGATAGTATTTATTTTTCTTGGTTTTAATTTCTGAAACATCTGCATCAAAAATATCCTTTGTTAAAACAATAACCTCTCTCAGAGCCTCCTCGTGAAGTTCGAAGTCTACGCCTCTTTCAAATCTTTGCGAGGCATCAGTTTGGAAGCCGTATCTTCTAGCTTTACCCTTTATGGCTGTAGGTGCAAAAAAGGCAGATTCAATAATGAAGTTTTTCGTTGTTTTTGTTACTGAATGATTTATCCCCCCTGAAATTCCAGCAAATGCAATTGGCTCTTTTTCATCGGCAATGACTAAACAATCTGAAGTTAATTTTAATTTTTTCTCGCCAAGAATTTCTAGAGTTTCTTTTGGCTTTGCAAACCTTACTTCAATATTGCCATTTATCTTATCCTGATCAAATACATGCATAGGTTGTCCTCTCTCCAACATCACAAAATTAATAATATCTACCAGAGGATGAATGGATTGAATTCCAGATGCCTTTAAGCTTTTTTTGATATTTTGTGGGAACTTTTTCTTGTATTTCAGATTAGATATCGAAACTGCAGAGTAAGCAGAACATGCATCGGAAGCAGATAACTTGATGTTTTTTTTAAATTCATTTTTTCCTTTAAAAGAAAAAGATTCAGAAAAAACAAATTTCTTGTTTTTAAAAGCACAATAATCTCTTGCTAAACCTTTGACAGAAAAACAATCTCCTCTGTTTGGAGTTAAATCAAAATCGATTACTTTATCTCCTTGTAATGATTCTATTCCGTCGACTTCTATGCCGATCATTGTTAAATCGGCGCAAAGATTATCAATTTTGGGCTTAGAATTTATAGCCTCTAATAATCTTGAATAAAGAATTTTCATTTTTTACTGTGATAAGAATTTTATATCGTTTGTAAATAAAGAACGCATATCTTCTAACTCATATAAAAGTTTTGCCATCCTCTCAATTCCCATTCCAAATGCGAAACCAGAGAGTTGTTTTGAATTCAGTCCCGCCATGTCAATAACATTTGGGTGCACCAATCCACAACCCATAATTTCAAGCCACTTTTTGGTTTTTTTGTCCATGATGTCGACCTCCGCAGAAGGCTCTGTGAAAGGAAAATATGATGGCCTGAATCTTACTTTTGTTTCAGGACCAAATAGAAAGTCAATGAATGTCATGATCTCGTTCTTGAGGTGACCAAAATTTACATTTTCACTAATTACCAGACCTTCAATTTGGTGAAACATTGGAGTGTGGGTTTTATCTGCATCACTTCGATAAACTTTTCCTGGGCAAATAATCTTTAGAGGCGCCCCTCTCTTTTCGATAGCTCTAATTTGAACTGGAGATGTATGTGTTCTTAATAAATCTCCATTATCCAAATAAAATGTGTCATGCATATCTCTTGCAGGATGATCCAAAGGAATATTAAGAGCATCAAAATTATAATAATCGCTTTCTATCTCTGGGCCATCTTCAATGAGGTAACCTTGGGCAGAAAAAAAATCTGTTATTTTTAAAGTTGTAACTGTTAAGGGGTGAAGCTTTCCTTGTGACTTGAAGGAACCAGGAAGAGTAATATCAATTTGATCTTTTTCGAGAGATTCTTTGATTGAAATAGCTTCGATTTTCTCTTGAGCAGAAAATATATTTTCTTCACATAATTTTCTTAGCTCACCGATTGCTTTTCCAAATTCGGGTCTATCTTTTTTTGAAAGATTTTTTATATTTTTTGAAAGTTCAGAAATGTGGCCTTTCTTGCCCAAGTATTTAACTTTAAGAATGTTTAATTCTTCTTGGGAGCTAATCTCTGAAAAATCTTTTTTAAGATCTGCCTTTAAAGCATCTAAATCCATGCTTCATTATGCTGCATTTTCCTTAGCAAGAGATACTAAATTTGAAAAAGCTTCGCTATCCTCAACTGCTAATTCTGCAAGAACGCGCCTATCTAAATCTATATTCATTTTCTTTAAAGCGGACATAAATTTACTATAGGTCAGGCCATTTTCTCTGACAGCTGCATTAATTCTTATAATCCACAAAGACCTAAAGTCTCTTTTTTTCACTCTTCTATCTCTATAAGCGTATTGTCCAGCCCTGGTAACGGCTTGTTTAGCAACTTTAAAGGTTCTACTTCTTGCGCCTCTATAACCCTTAGCAAGTTTTAAAACTTTTTTGTGTTTTCTTCGAGATTCTACTCCTCTTTTAACTCTTGCCACTATGATCTCTCCCTAAACATTCTTTTTACTAATTTTTCATCGCCATCTGCAAGAGCTGTGGTTCCTCTAAGCTGCCTTTTAGATTTTGAAGACATCTTTGTTAAAATATGTCTTTTATTGGCCTGCTTCCTTTTTAATCCAGAACCAGTCTTTTTGAATCTTTTTGCGGCTCCGCTATGAACTTTAATCTTTGGCATGATTTCCTACTTAGATTTTGCAGGGGATAATAACATAACAAGCTGTCTTCCTTCTGATAGTGGTGCTTGTTCTACGGACCCTAATCCATTGAGATCTTCTTCTACCCTTTTTAGCAGATCTAATCCAATATTTTGGTGAGCCATCTCTCTTCCTCTGAATCTCATGGTTATTTTTGCTTTGTCTCCTTCATCTAAAAATTTAATGATTTTCTTTAGCTTAATTTGATAATCATTTTCCTCTGTACCTGGTCTGAATTTTACCTCTTTGACTTGTGTTTTCTTTTGTTTCTTTTTTGAGGCAGATTTCTGCTTTTTCTTATCGAATAAGTGTTTACCATAATTCATAAGCTTGCAAACAGGCGTATCTTTATCATCATTGAGTTGAACTAGGTCTAAATTTTCTTTAGATGCAATCTGAAGAGCATCTTCGATTTTTTTTATGCCTAACTGTTCCCCTGAACTTGAAATTAACCTAACCTTTTCAGCTTTAATAAACTTGTTTACCGGTTGTTTATTTTCCTTTTTGTAATTTCTTTTTGCTAAAGCCATAATTACTTAGCAGAAAAAGAAAGAAATCTTTTATATACCAATCAAACCTCCTTAGACTCAATTTTTTTGTTTAAAATATCACTAAATGCTTCAATCGACATAGTACCAAGATCGGATCCTGACCTGTCTCTAATTGCTAACGTCGATGATTCGATTTCCTTATCACCCAAAACTATGATGTAGGGAACTTTTTGCATAGAGTGGTGGCGGATTTTATAAGTGATTTTCTCATTCCTCAAGTCCGAATTTACTCTAAAACCTCTCTTTTTAAGAATATTTGTAATTTCTTCTGTTTTTTTTGCATGTTTTTCGGAAATGTTTATTGCAACAGCCTGTATTGGAGCCAGCCAAACTGGGAAGTCTCCAGCATATTGTTCAATAAGAATTCCGATAAATCTTTCAAAAGAACCCAAGAAAGCTCTATGTAACATTACTGGAATATGTCTTTCACCATCTTTTCCCACATAAGAAGCATCTAATCTTTCAGGCATATTAAAATCTGCTTGCAAGGTGCCGCATTGCCATTCTCTATTCAAAGAATCTGTTAAGACAAAATCTATTTTAGGTCCATAAAAAGCACCATCTCCTTCAGCAATCTCATAGGATATATTTTGACTAGCAATAGCCGCCTCTAAAGCTTTTTCTGCTTTGTCCCAAATTTCATCAGTTCCTACCCTTTGTTCTGGTCTAGTTGATAACTTGATGTCTAATTTATCAAAACCTAATTCTTTATAAATGTTTGACAGAATCTTTATAAAAGACCCCGCCTCTTCTTCAATTTGATCTTCTGAACAAAATATATGCCCATCATCCTGAGTCATTTGTCTGACTCTCATCAAACCATGTAAAGTTCCGGATGGTTCGTATCTATGACAAGAACCAAACTCAGAATACCTTATTGGTAAATCTCTGTAAGATTTTAGACCTTGGTTGTAAACTTGAACATGACAAGGGCAACTCATTGGTTTAAGTGCATTGACCCTTTTTTCATTGGCATGCTCTTCGTCTATTTCAGTAATGTACATATTTTCTCGATATTTATCCCAGTGGCCAGATTTCTCCCAAAGTTTTCTGTCTACGACTTCCGGAGTTTTTATTTCTTCATATCCTGAAATTTTCAGTTTTTCTCTAATGTAGTCTTCCAAGATTCTGAAAATAGTCCAGCCTTTTGGATGCCAAAAAACCATCCCAGGAGCTTCTTCTTGAAAGTGAAACAAGTCATATTTTTGTCCTAGTTTTCTGTGATCTCTTTTTGAAGCTTCTTCAATATTAGAGATGTATTGTTTAAGTTCTTTCTCTGTATTCCAAGCGGTTCCATAGATTCTTTGAAGCATTTTCCCTTTTGAGTCTCCTCTCCAGTAAGCTCCTGATACATTCAATAACTTAAAGCTTTTTAGGTGCCTCATTGAAGTCACATGAGGGCCTTTACACATATCAATATATTCCTCATGAAAGTATAGAGCGATAATTTCATCTTCAGGAATATCATCGATAATTTTAAGTTTGTAATCCTCTTTTCTTTCTTTAAAAACTTTTATTGCTTCATTTTTAGATACTATCTTCTTAATTACTGCATACTCTTTTGAAGCGAGTTCTTTCATTCTATTTTCGATCTCTCCCAGATCAACTTCAGACAGTTTATGTTCCAAATCAATGTCGTAATAAAAACCATCTTCAATAACAGGGCCAATTGCCATTTTTACTTCTGGATAAAGCTGTTTTATTGCATGACCAAATAGGTGGGCACATGAGTGCCTAATTATTTCTATCCCCTCTTGATCAACATTTCTGATAATCTCTAAAGAACAATCTTTTTCTATTAAATCCGACCCATCTTTGAGAACACCGTCTATTTTTCCAGCTACTGTTGCTTTAAATAAACCTTTACCAATATCTGCAGCTACATCATCTATGGAAATAGATTCGTTGTAAGTTTTTTTTGAGTTATCAGGAAGAGTTACTGTTATCATAAATATGACCTATACGAGGGGCCTTAAAAACTATTCTATTATAGCAAAATCTTAAGGAGAGAGAAGGCAACTATTCCAGCCATTCTCATCTAAGAAATATTTTCTTCTTTCGTGAGTCCTGTTGTCTCGTTCAAGCCAAAATTCTACCGAATGCGGAACTAAAATGTATAAACCACAGTGATCTGGCCTCTTAATTGAGGATTCATCGTTTTTTTCTAAATATTCGTCTATATCTTTCTTAAGATCTTCATAAGAAGATATTACGGAGCTTTGATTTGAAATAATTGCCGAAACTCTTGATTTAATCGGTCTAGAATCAAAATAATCATCTGAGTCTTCTTTAGAAGCTTTTGAGATTAACCCTTCTATTCTTATTTGTTTTTTTAATTCTCTCCACCAAAAATTAACTGCTACTTTGTTATTCAAATGTATTTCGCTTCCTTTTCTACTATTGTAATTTGTATAAAAAACCAAGCCTTCGTCAGATAATTTTTTTAAAAGAACTACTCTTGAACTTGGTTGACCTTTATCGTCTACCGTTGCAATGTTCATTGCATTCCAATCTACAAGATTCAAAGCCTCAGCCTCCTCTAAAACCTTCAGAATCCCCAAGAAAGGTTCTTGAGAAATTGTGCCCTTCTCAATCACTTAATTTCTTCTTACCCAATAATCGAGAGAAAGATAATTTCCTCCACCATAGACTAAAGGGATAGCCAAAATTACTATATAAGTCGCAGCCATTTCGTATCCGCCTGCGTCTGCGTTCCATCCATTAGGATAATGAAAATAAGCTGCAACAAACATTGCGAAGATAATCGGAACGGAAGCCCACCTAGTAAAAAGCCCTAGTAATAATAGAATGGCTCCTCCGGCCTCAGCAAGAATTACAAGCCAGGCAAAAAATGTTGGAAAAATAAAGTTTAGATTATCAGAACCATCTGGACCTAAAAATTCTACAAATCTAGGATTAACCATCGGCAAACCATCGTTCCAAGATAATTTATTAGAAGAAGTTCCTGCTCCCCAAAAAATAAAAGCAAGATAAATTCTTACAAAAAAAAGAAGTAAAAAATCTAAATTGGCAAATCCCTTTAAAATATCATCAATTCTAAATAATATGTTTTTCATCAAATTCATAAAGTTAAATTATCATTTTTGAAATCTTTTTTCTAATGCTTCATAAGCTTCTTGAATTTCTATAAATTTTTCCTTAGCCTTTCCAATAAATTCCTCAGGAAGTCCCCTTCCAATTAAAGTATCTGGATGAAATTCTTTTCTTTTTTTTAAATAAGCTTTTTTAATTTCTGAAAAAGAGCTGTTTTCACTCAATCCCAGTACTTCATAATAGTTTCTATTTTGATCGACATATTTCTCGTATAGAGATTTATAAACATTTTTATCAAATCTAAATATCCTAGGTATTTTTTTTAATAATTCGTCTTCTTTTGGATGTAGGATTCCATCTGCAAGTGCTAATTCAAAAAGAATTTCATAAAAAACTAAAAGTGAGTTTTGACTTGAAGATAAAATTTGATAGATGTTTGATGCGTAAGATTCAAAAGAAACATTATCGTCTTTAGCTTTTTGGAAAATATTTATTGCAAATTTTCTATGTTCTTTGTTTAAGTTTAATTTGATTGAAATTATTTCTTCTATTTTTTTTATTTCACTCTCATCTACTCTTCCATCAGCTTTTGCAATTTTTGCTAAACATGCAAATAACGCAGCAAAAAAAGCAACTTGCTTATCAAAATTATTTGGCCTTTTTCTTTTAGAACGAGAAGATAAATTCGATCCAATAACACTTCCAACTAAAGCTCCTATAGGTCCCAAAACTACAAAACCTAATAGCCCTCCGGTAATACCACCCCAAATACTCATAATTTAAATGTTTAAATTTCTAACTTTTTTTGTTTCAATGTACTTTTAAAAAGGGAGATGAACAAGTGTCAGAAAAAAGTTTACCTGCAGTAGATTATCTTAAGATACCTGATGATGGAGAACCATACTTAGAAGGTCATAAATGTGAAAATTGTGGCGCAGTATTTTTAGGTGAGAGATCTGTCTGCTCAAAATGTTTCGCCAGAGATAAAATGTCAGTAGTTAAACTTCAAGAAACAGGGGTTTTACATTCTTTTTCGGTTGTTTACAGATCTTTTCCAGGAATCGATGTGCCATATGTTTCAGCAATAGTAGATTTAGATGGGGGCGGAACTGTAAAGGGAAATCTTATCAATATTGAACCAGATCCGGAAAAAATAAATTTTGGTATGAAAGTAAAGCTTACTTACCAAGATGCTTTAGGCAGGAAAGATAAAGATGGTAACTCTTACTTGAGTTATTTCTTTGAACCAGCTTAAAATATACAAAATTTAGGAGATATATTATGAGTGATGTGTATGTATTAGGAGTTGACATGATCAAATTCGGAAGATTTCCGGATAGATCAGTCCCGAATATTGGTGCTGAAGCTGCTTTAATGGCATTAGATGACGCAGGCTTAACAATCAAAGATATGCAAGCTATGTATTGCGGTAATCTTGGTCAAGCGAATGCCATGGTTGGTCAAAGAATCTTACAAGAAATAGGACAAACAGGAATTCCTGTCGTTAATTGTGCAAATGCATGTGCTACTGGGGCAACCGCTTTTAGAGAAGCTTGGATGTCAATTAAAGCTGGAATGTATGATGTTGTTTTAGCTGTTGGTGTAGAACAAATGGGTAAAGGTTTATTAGGTGGTGCTGGAGGTGGTGATGGAATCCCTAAAGAGGGTTTACTAGGTTCTGGAACTATGCCATGTGTATTTGCTGAAGCAGGAATGGAGCACTCTAAAGAACATGGAACTACTTTCGAACAGTTCGCAAAAATTTCTGTTAAGAATCACCATCACTCGACAATGAACCCTAAAGCGATGTACCAAATAGAAACTCCTTTAGATGTGGTGATGAATGCAGAGATGATTTCTTATCCAAATACGAAACTTATGTGTTCAGTTAATGTTGATGGTTCTGCTGCTGCTGTTCTTGTATCTGAAAAAAAAGCCAAAGAGCTTGGTATGGAGAGAGCAGTTAAAGTGAGAGCTTCAGCAATGGCAAGTGATCCGTATACAGACAGAGATCTTGTTATGCCTGACGTAAATGCTTGTACGAGATTAGCTGCCGAACAAGCTTATGAAATGGCTGGCGTTGGACCTGAGGACATAAATCTAGTAGAGCTTCATGACTGTTTTGCAACTGCAGAAATGCTTCATTATGAAAATCTTGGTCTATGTAAAGACGGAGAAGCTGGAAAAATGATTGATGAAGGTCATGTTGAATTAGGAGGAAAGGTTCCTGTGAATGTATCTGGAGGATTATTGTCAAAAGGTCATCCTCTTGGTGCTACAGGAATTGCTAACATTTATGAGGTTTGTACCCACTTAAGGGGTGAAGCTGGAGAAAGACAAGTCGAAGGAGCAAGATTAGGAATGACCCATGTTATTGGACTTGGAACTGCCTGCGGTATTCATATTCTAGAAAAAGTCTAATTCTGTGATTATTGGCGTAACAGGAGATACGCATAATAATCTCAAAAACATCGAGAATATCTGCTCTCTTTTCAACGAAAACAGAGCAGATCTAGTAGTACATACTGGAGATATATCCCTTCCTAAATCACTACTAGCATTTCAAGATCTAAATTGTCCTTTAATTGCTGTACTTGGAAATAATGATATTCAGGAAAAAAACAGACTTGAGCTTGCTGCAAAGGATTTTAACTGTAATATTTTTGAGGAGCCTCATACACTTAATATTTCAGATAAAGTAATTTCTGTCTTGCATCATCCAGATTTAATTGACGAAGATATGATTGCTAGAAGTGACATTATTCTTCATGGTCATACACATAGATTTAGACTTGAATCCAAAGATGGTTGCGTGATTTTTAATCCTGGAGAATGCGCAGGATTCATGAAAGGTAAAAATCAGATTGGGATATTTAATTTAAAAAAAATTCAACCTAAAATTATTAACTTTTAGATTTCCTCTTAATAAAGAAAAAAGAAACAATTGCGGTGGAAACCGCTACAAATAAAAATGGCCTAATAATTCTAGATAAGCCATGACTTTCCAAAATTGTTTGCTCAAGAAAAAATATAGAGAGAATAGGCGCCAAAAATTCTTCTCCAGGACCTCTGAACCAAATCGTATTCATCAGAGAAAAAGAGGTACTAAAAACCAAAACTCTTAGAGTTTTACTATCAAATAATTTTATTAACGAAGCTGAAATAATTATTGATATACAAAAATATAGTAACCAAAAAAAGATCATGAGAATTCGCTAATAAAATTTTCTGTAATTCTTGAATTTCCAATTATCTTCATTATTTCTTTTTTACTAAATTCACCTTTGATTTTAATTTTAGATAATTTTTTTAAATACTTATCTTTAACTATATAAGTTGGAGGAACGTTATCTTTTTCTGCCATTTCCTCTCTCCAAAGAAAGATTTTCTGATCTTTCAAAGAAAGCTTTTTCTTTAATTTTTTTAATCTTAATTTTTTTAAAGAGGCATTTCCTAGTGTAGCCTCCTGTTCTGATTTTGATAGTACCTCATTATAGTTCCCTTGCTTTTTTAACTTCTTTTTTTGAGACGAATAAATTTCTAACAAGAAATCTACGTCCTCAAAAGCATATTGAATTTGATTGTCTGACAACGGCCTTTTGAGCCAGTTAGAGTTTGTTTCAGATTTCTTCAATTCTATTCCTAAAAAACTTTTGACAATTTTTCCATAAGACCTTACGTCTGAATTTTGAAGAAGACGATCAGCAACTTGTATGTCAAAAACATTTAAAGTATTGATATTGAGACACTTACTCAAAACAGTAGCATCACTTCTTACGGAGTGAAAAACTTTAAGGTAAAAACTATTTTCAAGATATTTTTTTAGAATTTTTGATGCGTCCACATCCAAACAATCAATGAGAAATAATTTAGAATTTGCAGTGATCTGAATCAAAGATAGTTTTGGAAAATAAGTAGTTCGCCAGTCAAACTCTGTATCCAAGCCTAAGATATTGGTTTTAGAAAGTTCTTCGTCTAGAAAATCAAGACCTTCTGGGTCATTCAGATAATATAAAGGCTTCTTTTTTCTAAATTTTCTTTTAAAGAATGATCTGATAGACATTTAGTTATTATTATTTCCTTCAAAATAGTAGAGCCTTTCTATATCAGATTCGTCAACTCTGTCTCCATATTGAATCTCTATTATTTTGCATTTCTCGTCGAACGGATTAATTATTTGATGCCATTCGTTTTTTTTGACCTGAAATGTATCGTCTTTATTCAATTGATATTCTTTTTTATCGGATTCTTCAGATTTACTGTAATTCACAATGCAAGATCCCTCGCTTATAAACCAAAGTTCATTTCTATGAAAGTGCCTTTGAAAACTCATCCCTTGTTTAGGAAAAACAATTAATTCTTTTACTTTTAAATTTGGGTTTGAATAAAGATTATAAAATTCTCCCCAGAGTCTATTTTCTTTAGGAAAGGTCCAATCTTTTAAAATAGAACTTGAGGAATTTTTTTTAACATCACCCCCAACTGAAAATTTAAATTCAATATTGTCTATATCTTGTTCAGGTATATTTGAATTGGTTCTGTCTCCACCATTGCAAAAAATTATTTTATCTTCAGGGTATTCTTTCTTTAGAAATCTTAAAGCATTTTTGCAACTTCCGTATTCATCATCTTCAAAACCAATCACTTCATCTACAAAAACTAAAGACTCTAGAATGACCTTCCTCTCTTCAAAAGGGAGAAAATATTTACCTTTTTTTTCAATAAGCCAATTGTCACTATTGAGTGCGACTATAAGTTTTTCTCCTATTTTCTTTGCTTCTTTTATGTATTCGATATGACCACTATGAATAGGATCAAAGCCACCACTTACAACTGAAATAATCACTTTTATATTGGATTAAAGAACATAAAGACGAATTATCATTATACAAGCTTTACCTTTCAAATTTTATTTAAGAAGAGGATATTTATCGGATCACTTGTGTTTTTCTTTAAGTGATAAATTTGGATTCATAAAATATATTTTGTGGTACCCAGGGCCGGACTTGAACCGGCACGAAGTCGCCTTCGAGGGATTTTAAGTCCCTTGTGTCTACCAATTCCACCACCTGGGC
>ENA-OSEY01000883-OSEY01000883.1-marine-metagenome-genome-assembly--contig:-NODE-883-length-21196-cov-3.132961_pt1 | contig 21196 bp, 13 predicted proteins | sample MGYA00248465_ERZ534230 | MGnify/ENA primary metagenome ERZ534230 (study PRJEB26409, sample SAMN06344110) | marine metagenome | isolation source: Sea water from surface | place: Atlantic Ocean:Southern...
ATCATTTGGAGCAGATTCCTCACAAGTATATGTTATTCCTGAGTTTTCAAAGTATTATGAGGTTGAAGTAATTAATAACCTGGGCTGTAAAATTAATGACTCTATATATGTGGAAGTTATTCAAAGACCAACTATTGACTCACTATGGGTAAGTGACTCTATAATATTCTACGGTCAAGAAGTAACACTAAGCCTGTTAACAGACTTTCCATATTCATGGTCAAATAACAATCAAAACAAATCATTTACATTGAATCTGTATTCAGATGAAATGTTTTTTGTCGAAGTAAATAATAATGGATGTGTTGAAAAAGATTCTATATTTATTAAGGTAAGAGATTATAATTGTGATCTATCAAAGATAAATATTCCAAATGCATTTTCTCCAAATGGGGACCAGATAAATGATTTTTATAGAGTCATAGATTATGACGGTGTAGTTGAAAGGTTTCATATTCTAATTTACAATCGCCTGGGCCAAAAAGTCTTTGAATCAAAAAATATTTTTGACTACTGGGATGGAAGATATGATGGAAATGTTTTGACAAATCAGGTTTTTGACTTTTACCTTAATATAAGATGTTACGGAAATAAAGAATTTATATATAAAGGAAATATTAACCTTATTAGATGAAAAAAATTATTTTTTGCATGTTAATATTTTCATCAATTATTTGTAGAGCGCAAGACACTCACTTTTCACAAATTTCAGACAACGAACTGTTAATTAACCCCTGTTTTATTCAAAAAATTGTCAGCGATTATGCATTTAAAGTTCAATCAAGGAGTCAATGGCAAAGTGTTGCAGAACCATTTAAAACATTTTCTGCATCTGCTTACTTCCAAGAAGTTCGAAATATAGGCTCCTTGGGTATTAATTTCTTATCTGATAATTCTGGAAACGCTAGCCTAAATAATAATAGCTTGAAATTTTTTTACGCAAAAGATATTATGTTTGTTAAGGGACTTTCCTTTGGCACAGCAATTTCTTTTAACCAAAGGTCTATTAATTTTTCTGAATTAAATTTTGAACAATATGAATATTTTTCAAGCTCAAAAAAAAACTACTTTGACTTAACACTTGGAACTAATTATTCTTTTGATTTTAATAATAATCAATCTCACAACCTTGGACTATCCATAAATCATTTGAACAAACCTAATATATCACTAGTTTCATTAGATGATAAACTACAATTGAAATACAATTTCGCATACTTTTATAATTTTAATCTTAACGATATAAATTATGAAACATTCTTTTTTCATTCTTTTCAAAATAGCCAGAACGAAACATTACTAGGCCTTAATCTTCAATATGTTTTTAGAAATACCATTAAAAATAAAACCATAATAAAACCACTTTTGTGTTATAGATTTTCTGACGCAATAGTTGCAGGAGCTGGATTTCGTCATAATAATTATGAGCTTACATTTTCATATGACATTAATGTTTCTGAGTTTTCAAAAGCTACCAATTATAATGGAGCTATTGAGTTTACTTTAATTTACTATCTTTTTAAAAAACAAAAACAAAATAAAATAGATAAATGTCCAAGTTATATTTAATTTTAATTTTTATTCATTTATATTTTTTTTCTACTTCGCAATCTTTGCAAATAGAAAAGCTTAAGGGAACTATCAATACTGTAAAAAGTTCTGAACTTAACTTTAGATATATTAACGACAGCACTGCAATTTATACGGAACTAAACAATGAGAAATCTAATTTGTTTTATGCAGTAAAAAAAGGAGATGAATGGTTTAAGACAAGAGAGTTTAACTTTATTTCAAATAAAAAAATTGCAAACTTTTGTTTTGAAAATAATAATTCAGGATATTTTAGTATTTGTGAAAATGCTAAATCATGTAAGATTTCATATTTAGAAAACATTACAAATGTTAGGAAGTTTAAACTGCTTCCAAAAAGCATAAATGAAAAAAATTATAATAATACAAATCCGTTCTTCGTTGTTCACAATAATAGAAAAGTTTTATATTTTTCTAGCGACAGAAAAGGAGGTTATGGAGGTTTGGATATATGGTTTTCTTTTAAAAATGAAGATGGAACATACAGTTCGCCAATAAATGCAGGACCTGTAATTAATTCAGAACATGATGAAATAACTCCTTTTTATGACACTTCTCGGGAACTTATGTACTACAGTTCAAACCAAGATTTATCAATGGGGTTTGACATATATTATTCATCAGGTTTTTTAAATAAATGGGAATCATCGAAACCTTATTCACAGATTAACTCTATATATGATGAAACCTATTTTTCGGTCATTAGCGATACCTTTTCTTATTTTTCATCTAGTAGATATAATTGTAGTGATTCGATAAGTTGTTGTAGCGATATTTATGTCTTAAAAAAAGCATTTTCTAGAGATGATAAATTAAAATTTAGTCAAAAATTTGAATTGCCAATTAATTTATATTTTCATAATGATCAGCCTGATTGCTGCACATTAGATACAACTACCAATAAAGATTATTATGAGTCTTACGTTGATTATTACCTTTTAAAAAATCAGTATTATGATTTTAATAGAAATAATCAAATCATTAGCTTTTTTGAAGATTCATTGATTAAAAACTTTAATAAATTCAATAATCTTATTGATCAGATAATCATCTTAGTTAAACAGGGGAAAAGCATATCGATTACAATCGAGGGTTACGCAAGTCCATTGTTCGAGAGTTTATATAATCAAGCTTTATCAAAAAGAAGAATCTCAAGTGTTAAAAATTATATCGAATCTTATGACTCTTATGTTTTACAACAATTTTTTGAAAATGATCAAATAGACATTAAGTTAATGCCCTTTGGAGAATATAATAGTATTTTGGAAATACCAAAAAATAAAGATGAAGCAATCTATAATATAGAATATATTTTAGAGAGGAAAGTAAGAATAAGAAGTGTTGAGGTTTTTTAAATAGTTTAAATATTAATTAAAAAGAAAAAAACTAATGCACCTAATATATAGCCTGAGTATATTTGAGTGAAACCGTGAGCTTTCTTGAGGTGCCTTGAGCTTGCAACTAATCCTGAAATGACAACAAAAAAGCAAAAAATTAAAAAATATTCATTGTAAGTAATCGACAGGTAATAAAATATTCCAGTTGCTCCACCTAAAGCTGTCATATGTATACTGATTTTCCAAAAGTTAGAGATTATCAAACAAATAAAAATCAAAACAATTGGAGTAATAAAAATAATGTTTAGTTCAACAGAAAAATATAATAAGCCACGAACTAGGTAGTAACAAACACAGTTCCAAATAAGTGCAGGAAAAAGAGCATGATGTCTTTTTTTGTGATTATTTATCTCATACGAATCAATGATTCCGTATTTTTTTTTCAATGCTATTATTGATAAAGGAGCAATAATTGTTGTGAAGGTTAATATGAGATAAAAATAGCTTAAATGATTTTGAATAGGATAAACAAAGAATTTGTTTCCAAGATGAATAAACATGAAAACCATTAGGGGAATGAAAACAGGGTGGAACAAATAAGAAAAATAACGCATCTATACAATAGACTTCCTCAATCTAGCATTAGGAATTTTTAACTCTTTACGATATTTTGCAACCGTTCTTCTCGAAATAAAAAACTCATCTTTTTCTAAAATTTCAACAATTTTTTCATCGTTAAAGGGTTTTAATTTATTTTCTTTCTCAACAATGTCTTTTAGTAGCATTTTAACATACTTGTTTGAAACACTTTCACCATTTTCTTTTTTATAAGCCTCAGAAAACAGTTCTTTCATCAAAGAACTTCCAAAAGAAGTTTCTATATATTTTCCATTTGAGACCCTTGAAACAGTTGATATGTCCATGTTGATAAGTTCAGAAACGTCTGCAAGCTTCATGGGTTTCAATGCAGATATATCTCCTGACAAAAAATAACTTTCCTGTAAAGACATAATGGCTTTAATTACCTTTTTTAAGGTTATCTGTCTTTTTATTAGTGATTCTTTGAACCACACAGCCTTATCAATCTTTTCTTTTAAGAACTTTTTTGCTTCCTTATCTTTAGTTTCTTGAATTAGGTTTTCATAATAAGAACTAATATTAAGATTAATATTATGACCCTTTTCAATTTTCATTTCTAGCTTTCCACCTACGTTTAAGATAGAAAAGTCATGAACGATATAGTTGTTTTTCACTTCATCTGTATCAAAACTTTTACCAGGAAAAGGATTTAATTTTTCAATTTGCTGATAAATTTTTTTTAGAGTATTTAAGTCTATTTTTAACTTTTCACATAATGACTCATACTTTTTATTCATAAAAGCCTCATAAAAGTCAGTTACAGCTTCAATTGACTTTTCTGATATCTCATTTTTTTCAAGTAATTGAAGCTGGATCAGTATACATTCTTTTAAATCAGAAGCGCCAACACCTTTTGGCTCTAAAGTTTGTAAAATTTTAATGCAATTTTTTATGTAGTCTTCATCTACTTCAATATCATGGTTAGTCAATAAATCACTTGAAATTGAATATGCGTTTCTTGTTAAATAGCCTCTTGGGTCTAAGCTTTCAATGATGTAGTCTAAAATAAAAAGCTTTTTATCGTCAAAATCTTCACCAATTAGTTGATTTTTTAAATGTGAAGATAAAGTAATCTTCTCAGTCTTATTTTCCTTGCTTTTTAATGAGTAAGTGTTTTTTGAGTATCCTGATTCTGATTTTTCTTCTATTTCATCATCTACTAACTCCTCTTCTAATGTTGGATTATCTTCAAGCTCCTCTCTAATTCTTTGTTCTAAATTAATTGCGGGAATTTGTAGCAGGTTTAAAAACTGAATTTGCTCAACACTAATATTTAGTTTTTGATTTTGTTGTAACTTTTGTTTTTGCATCCTTTAAAAAGAAACATTTTTTGGTGTTCTTGGAAATGGAATAACATCTCTAATATTTTTCATTCCAGTGATAAACATAACCAATCTTTCAAGGCCTAGCCCGAAACCACTATGTTCACAAGTTCCAAATTTCCTTGTTTCTAGATACCACCATAGTTCTTGTTTATCAATGTTGAAATCAAGAATATTTTTATTTAAAACATCTAATCTTTCCTCTCTTTGTGAACCCCCAATAATTTCACCAATTCCTGGAAACAGGATATCCATCGCCCTCACTGTTTTATTATCATCGTTAAGCCTCATGTAGAAAGCTTTAATTTTTTTTGGGTAATCAGTAATGACAACAGGTTTTTTAAATACCTTTTCTACTAAAAACCTTTCGTGCTCTGACTGTAGTTCATTCCCAAATTCTGAAATGAGATATTTAAATTTTTTCTTTTTGTTTGGCTTTGAGTTTTTTAAAATACTTATTGCTTCTGTATAAGTAAGGTTTTCAAAACTAGACTTTGAAACATGCACAAGCTTTTCTATTAAAGACAGTTCTGATCTAAGTTCTTTTTTTAATGAGGATTCTTCAGAAGCTAGCCTTTGCTCTAAAAACAACAAATCATCTTTACAATGTTCGAGACAATAATTAATACAATACTTAAGAAAATCTTCTGCTAAAGCAGCATTTTTTTTCAGATCATAGAAGGCAACCTCAGGCTCTATCATCCAAAACTCCGCTAAATGTCTTGAGGTATTTGAGTTTTCAGCCCTAAATGTTGGCCCAAATGTATATACCTTGCCCAAGCCTAGTGCGGCTAATTCAGCTTCTAACTGACCAGAAACAGTCAGATTAGTTTTCTTGCCAAAGAAGTCATTCTCGTAATTAGAGTCTGAAGAATTTATATTTTTCAAATTTGTAACCTGAAATAACTCTCCAGCTCCTTCTGCATCAGCGGAGGTAATAATAGGAGTGTTAATATAATAAAAACCCCTATCGTTAAAGTATTTATGTATTGCAAAAGAAATGCAATGCCTAATTCTAAAAACTGCTGAAAAAGTATTTGTTCTAAACCTTAAATGCGCTTTTTCTCTTAAAAATTCTAAGCTATGTTTTTTTGGTTGTAATGGGTATTCATTAGGATCAGCCAAGCCCAATATTTTGATTTTTTCAGCGAAAAGCTCTGATCGCTGATTGGCACCAATTGATTTTTTTAGAATTCCATTTATCTGAACACAGCAGCCTGTAGTTATATCCTTTAGTGTAGCTTCATTGATTATTTGATCTTCAGCAATTACTTGCAATGTCTTAATTGTAGACCCGTCATTGATAGATAAAAACGATGTTGTTTTACTACCTCTTTTGTTTCGGATCCATCCTTTGACTTCGATTTTTTGATTACTTGCTTCTAACTCAAGAATTTCCTTTACTGAAATAATTTGATTATCCGACATTGGCAACTGTTTTGGTAACTAGTTTAACAACAGTTTTTTGTAAAGTTTCAGCATCATATAAACACTCTTTATGTAGTTCCTCCTGAGTTCCATGATTTATAAATTTATCAGGAATACCTAACCTAACAACATTCGCTTTGTAATTGTTGTCAGACATAAATTCTATCACTGCACTTCCAAACCCTCCTTGTATACAACCGTCTTCAATTGTTACTATATTTTCAAATTTTTGAAACACCTTGTGCAAAAGCTTTTCGTCAAGCGGCTTTACAAAAATCATATTGTAATGCGCTACATCTATTCCTTTTTTTTGAAATTTTTCGTAAGATTCAATAACATAATTTCCTACATGGCCAATTGATAAAATTGCAACATCACTTCCTTCTTTTACTGTAACTCCCTGGCCTATTTTTAACTCTTTGAAAGGCTTTTTCCAATCTACTGTAACACCCTTCCCTCTAGGGTACCTAATAGAAAAGGGCCCCTGATTAGGAAGTTGAGCCGTATACATTAAGTTTCTTAGTTCTATTTCATTCATTGGTGCAGAGACAATCATATTTGGAATACATCTGAAGTATGCAATATCAAAAGCTCCGTGATGCGTAGCTCCATCAGCACCAACCAGTCCGCCCCTGTCAAGGCAAAACACAACATTTAAGTTTTGAATAGCAACATCATGAATTACCTGATCATAAGCTCTTTGCATAAAAGTTGAATATATGTTACAAAAAGGAATAATATCCTGTGTAGCTAGTCCTGCTGAGAATGTTACAGCATGTTGTTCGGCAATTCCGACATCAAAAGTCCTATCAGGCATAACCTCCATCATTTGTTTAAGAGAGGATCCAGTCAGCATTGCAGGTGTTACTCCAACAATTTTTTCATTTTCTTTTGCTAATTCAATTATTGTTTCTCCAAAAACATCCTGATACTTAGGAGCCGATTCATTACCATTTCCTTTAATTATACTGCCTGTTTTTTTATCAAATAATCCTGGGGCATGCCACTTAGTTGTATCTCCTTTTTCTGCAGGAGTATATCCTTTACCTTTCACTGTTAAACAGTGAAGAATTTTAGGCCCGTCAATCTCTTTTAAATCATTTAAAACTTTTGATAGTTGTTCAACATCATGACCATCTACAGGACCAAAGTATCTAAAATTTAAAGATTCAAAATAATTACTTTCAGATAGTACGGTTGATTTTATCGCCCCCTCTAGTTTTTTGACAATTTTTTGTGGATTAGGTCCAAATTTTCCTATTTCTCCTAACAATTTCCATATTTTTTTTCTGGTTTTGTTATAGTTTTTAGAGGTAGATATAGATGTTAAATAGTCTTTTAATGCGCCAACTGCAGGGTCAATCGACATGCAATTATCATTTAAAATCACTAATAAGTTAGATTTTTCTATTCCCGCATTGTTTAAGCCTTCAAAGGCAAGTCCGGCACTCATCGATCCATCACCAATAACAGCGATATGTTGTTTGTCTTTTATAAAGTTTAGCTTTGAAGCAGTAGCCATTCCAAGTGCAGCTGATATAGAAGTTGATGAATGACCTACACCAAAAGTGTCATAAATACTTTCACTTCTTTTTGGAAACCCACTTATTCCGTTATAGATTCTATTTGTGTGAAAATTATCTTTTCTGCCAGTTAAAATTTTATGACCATAAGCTTGATGGCCAACATCCCACACCAGCTGATCATATGGCGTATTAAACACATAGTGCAAAGCTACTGTTAACTCAACTACTCCTAAACTAGCCCCTAAATGACCGCCTTTTTCAGAGACAACGCTAATAATGTAGTCTCTAAGCTCAGCACATAATATTACTAGATTCTCTGATGATAAATTTTTGATATCACTAGGTGCATTAATTTTAGATAGTATCGACCCTTGCTTAAACATCTGTTAAAATAATTATACAAAGATAATGCTTTATTGATAGATTTTATAAGTTTTGCGACTCTCAAAGTTATTGCACCAATTACTATGACAAATAAATAAAGTAAATTTGCAAACCCTAAAAATAGGCTTAGCATCAATATAAAACAAAAATATGCGTGAAACAAAAAGAAAAATCATAAGAGCTTTAGTAATAATTTTTGCATCATTTCTTTTCGTAAAGCTTATAATGAGCTTTAAAAAAGATACAAGCATAAACAAGCTGACAGAATCTACAAGATTAGTAAGTGTAGAAAATGTAAAATTAGAAAGCAATAAAATAACGGTACCTGTTTACGGAAAGCTGTCTTCGAGCAATGAAATAAATATAGTTTCAGAGGTTAATGGGATATTTTACAGCACAAACTTTAAATCAGGAGTCAATTTTTCTAAAGGAGATACCTTGGGCTTTGTAAAGTTTGAAGAAATAGAAAGTAATTTAAATAGTCAAAAAAGCACCTTATTAAATCAAGTTTCAAAAATAGTTTCAGAAATAAAGTTTGATTTTCCAGAGTCTTATAATTCATGGTATGAATTTATGCAGGAAATCAGATTTAATACTCCTTTACCTCCACTACCAAACATTGAAAACAAAAAGCTTAAGAATTACCTTTCAGGAAAAAATTTTTTCAATACATATTTTAATGCTAAAGCAACAGAGGATAGGCTAAAGAAGCATTTGTTTATAGCTGAATTTAGCGGAAGTTTAAGTGAGGTATCAATAAAAAACGGAACTGCAATTGTATTCGGTCAAAAAATTGCTAAGTATCACAGTCCTAAAGTTTTAGAGTTTGAATCAAGTACATCAATTAAAAACACCTTACTTGTAAAAAATAAAGCGAAAGTATTACTAAAAAGTGATGAGTTTGAAGGTGAAAGATTAGGATATGTCTCTAGAATAAATAAAACAATAAATGCAAATTCTCAAAATATGAGTGTATTTATTGAGAGTACTGATAATGACTTGTATAATGGGATGTATGTTTTTGGTGAAATCATTATCGGTGAAGCTGAAAACACATTTTTAGTCAAACGTAATTTAATTGATGAAAACCAAATGTATGTAATCGTAGGTAATAAATTGGTTTCCAAGAAAATTGAGATCGTCCAAGTGTCTGAGGAAAATGCTGTTATCAGAGGTTTAAAAAACAATGATTTAATTTTAAATGAGTCGATAAAAGATGCTTATGATGGCATGGAAATAAGATATAAAAATTAGAATGAGAGATTTCATAAAATATTTTGTCAAGTATCCAGTATCAGCAAATGTTATTATGATTCTCATTATAATATTTGGATCGATGAGTTTGTTTAATCTCAGAAAAACTTTCTTTCCTGAAAGGTCAGCAAAAATAATTTTTGTCAATTCAGTATTACCAGGAGCCTCACCTCTAGAAATTGAACAGATGGTAACACTTAAAATAGAGGATAACATAGATGGAATTACAGGAATAAAAAAAATAACATCTAAGTCATTAGAAAACACTAGCACTATTATTGTTGAAATTGAGAATGATGTTAATAATCAATTGGTAGTTCAAGATATTAAAAACGCTATTGACAGGATTAATTCCTTTCCTGATGATATGGAATCCCCATCGATTTCTTTAATGGAAGACCTCAACCCAGCTATTTCATTTGCAATAAATGGAGATGTGTCCCTGAGCCAACTTAAAAAAACAGCTGAGGAGATAGAAGACGATTTAAAAGCTATGAAAGGAATTTCTAAAGTAAGAATCTCTGGATATCCAAGTGAAGAAATAGAAATCTCTGTTAGAGAAAATGATATTAAAAAATTTGAACTATCATTTCAAGATATAAACAATGCGATTAATTCTGAAAATATTGATATTACTGGTGGAACTATAAGAAGTAAAGACGAGAATTTTAAAATCAGGAGTAATAATAAAAAATATACCGCGAATGAAATTTCAGAAATAGTTATAAAAAAAGTAAACGAGAGAATAATAAAAATTAAAGATATTGCAACTGTTCAAAGAATTTGGCAGGATATTCCTAACAGAAAGTTCTACAATAATATTCCAGGCGTAGTGATTAATGTTTTCAATACTAATAGTGAAGATATTACAATAGTTGCTACTAAAGCTAGATCTTATCTTGAAAACTTCAATAAGATTAATAAAAATATAAAAGCAGATATAATTGTTGACAACTCAGTTATTATTGAACAAAGAATCGCACTTCTTACAAAAAATGGAGTCATTGGATTTGTTCTAGTTCTTTTAGTTTTAACTCTATTTTTACACCCTAGTCTGGCGGGATGGGTCGCTGTAGCTATTCCTATTTCTTTTTCGGGGATGTTTATCCTTGCCTCTTTATATGGTGTTACCTTAAATGTTATTTCATTATTTGGAATGATAATTGTGATAGGTATTTTGGTCGATGACGGTATAATTATTGGAGAAAACATCTACCAAAGATTTGAAAAAGGGGAAGACAGAATAAATGCTGCAATTAATGGAACTTTGGAGGTATTACCAGCTGTTACTTCAGCAATTTTAACAACTATTGTAGCTTTTTCATTGTTTTTTATGTTAGAAGGAATACTTGGTGATTTTTTTCCTGAAATGGGTTTTGTTGTAATTGGAACGTTAATTTTTTCTTTAATAGAAGGAATTATTATACTACCAACTCATATAGCTCATTCAAAAGCGTTAAGGGGAGTTGAGCCTCATTACAGATTAAAAAAGATAATAAATAAAACCACTGAAACACTTAATATCATAAAGAATAAGTTTTATGCTCCATTATTGAGATTTACTTTAAAAAATCCATTAACGGTAATCTTAATATTTGTCTGTTCACTGATTATTACTGTTAGTGCAATGAGTGCAGGCTTGATCAAATCAACAGTTTTTCCAAATATTGAAGGAGAAAGTATTTTAGTGAATTTAAAGTTTGAGCCAGGCTCAAGTGAAGAAAAATCTATAAAATGGATTAATTATGTTGAAAATAAAATTTTAGATGTTAACAATAAAATAAGTGATGAGTTTAACAATGGTAACTCACTAATAAGGGCTATAGAAAAAACATATGGAAACAATCAAGCGGCTGATCAATGGACACTATCAACCGCACAAAGCTCTGAAAAAAGTTACTTAAATGTACTATTAATCCCATCTGAAGAAAGATCGATAGGAACTTCTGAAATAACTAAGTATTTTAAAGAAGCTGTTGGTGAAATTCCAGGAGCAGAATCACTCTCATTTGATATTGAATCTCCATTTGGAAGACCTATTAGTATAGCTCTTTACTCTCAAAATAATAGTGAGCTGCTAAGTGCTGTAAAAATATTAAAAGACTATATGATTAGCTTAAATATGATGAAAAATATCGAAAGCAGTGATCAAAAGGGATTGAAGGAATTAAAGCTAAGACTCAAAAATAAAGCTTATCAAATGAATTTGTCAACAGCTCAAATTTTAAGTCAAGTAAGAAATGGTTTTTACGGTTTTGAGTCACAAAGATTACAAATAGGAACGGATGAAGTCAAGATATGGATCAGATATGATAATCGAGACAGAAATTCAATATATGATCTTGAAAATATGAGAATAAAAATAATGGGAAATAATTATCTTGTTGGAGATTTAGTTGATATTAAAATCGAAAGAGATTTACTCAGTATTGATCATCTAGACGGAAAAAGATCAGTGCAAATTGATGCTGACCTTTTGAACCCAAAAATAGATAACCCTATTACTATTGCCTCAAATTTAGAGGACTTTATTAACTCAAACATTAAAACGATTTATCCGTCTATTAAACACTCAGTTGAGGGGCAAATCAGGTCACAAGCAGAGACGGGTAACTCATTAAAATTTTCTGGACCAATTGTGCTAATATTAATGCTCACTATTGTATTATTTACTTTTAGAAGTATATTACAAACATTTGCTGTTTTTGTTCTTATTCCTTTTGGCTTTATTGGCGTAGGCTGGGGACATTTTATTCATGACTTTCAGCTTTCAATGTTCTCATATTTCGGTATGATTGCATTAATTGGAATATTGGTTAATGACTCACTTGTTTTTATAAGTAAGTTTAATAAAAACCTAAAAGATGGTTTAAAGTTTGAGGATGCATTAACAGCTACTGGTATGTCCAGGTTTAGACCAATTATTTTAACTTCGATAACAACAATTGTTGGACTTGCCCCATTAATTTTTGAAAAGCAATTACAAGCTCAGTTTTTAATTCCAATGGCAATAGCTATTGCATATGGACTTGTTTTAGCAACGTTATTGACACTTGTTTTCCTACCAGCATTTTTAAAGGTTATTAATAAAATTAGATATACTAAAGAATGGGTTTTCACTGGTAAAAGCCTCAATAGTGAACTTAGAGAGCCCGCAATTAAAGAAATGGAGTATGAAAAGATTTAATAAATTAAAGGCCATATGGATATTGATTTTGCCTTCCATCTTTGGATCTGTACATGCTCAGAACTCAATAAGTTTGGAGAAAGCTTTAGCAATAACAATTAAGGAAAACATTGATATTAAAATCAAAACTACAGAGTTAGACCAGGTAAAAAATTATGAAAAAGTAGGTGTTTTGGGAGTTCTACCTATAATTAAAGTTAATGGTGCGGCATCTGGAAATACAGGTAGCTCTAGTATTGAATTTGCAACAGAAGACTTCCCTGAAATTAATGATGCTGACTCTGAATCAAAAAGCATAAACGGAAATGTAGAAATCAGTTACAGTTTATTCGGAGGCTTAGCATCGGTATATACATATCAAAAATTAAAAAAACAAAGTGATTTAAAATCTACAGAATTACTTATGAAAATTGAGCAAGTATTGTTAAATACTGCTAAACAGTACTATGATATTGCTTATTTACAAGAAGAAAATAAAATATTATATGAATTATTAGAAGTCTCTAAAGAAAGGTACTCTAGAGTTAAGATTCAGAACGAGTTTGGAAATGCATCAAAATTAGATTTGCTAGCTGCTGAAATAGATTTAAACAAAGACAGCGTAACTGTTATGAACTCAGACTACCAACTAAAAGCGGCAAAAGAAAGGCTTAATCAAACACTTAATAGAGACTTAAGCACAGATTATGCAGTTGAAAGCTATGTCGAAATTAATAAGGATTTAAATTACAGTGAGCTATTAGAACTAACAAACCAAAATAATAGCAACATTTTATTTCATCAATATTTGATTGAGATTACTAGAAAAGATAAAAAAATTAATAATACCTCAATTTTTCCTAGTGTCAGTGTTTCTGCTCAATACGGCTACAATCAAAACGAAAGCAATACCAGTATAATTTTAGATCAATCAAATATCGGACTAACAGGATTTGTAAATTTATCATGGGATATTTTTGATGCTATGGCAAGAAAAAGAATTGCTCAAAACACACAAATAGAAATTGAGTCAAATGAATTAAAATTAGAATCTATTAAAAAAGAGATTCAAAAAGAATTTAATGTTACCTACCAACAATATGAAAATAACATTAAGTTAATTGAAATTGAAACAAGAAATAATGAAGCGTCTGAAAGATTTTTTCAGAGAGCAAAAAATCAGTTTTTTCAAGGTCAATTAAGTAGAAGTGATTTTAGATTAGCTCAAGTAGATTTAAGTATTTCAAAAAATAGATTAAACCAATCATTATTTATGGCAAAAATAGCAGAACTCAATCTTTATCGGCTATCCGGCAAAATCATTAACGAAACCGTAAAATAATTTTCACATTAATCAAATAGCACTACACCTTATGTTTGTTGTCATAATCAACAATATTAAGTTGATAATTGCAAGCTTTAATTTGTAAATCCCTAAAAGTAATTTAGAATTTTGTAAGATGTATATTTTTATAAGATACTCACTAGTTTTTTTTATTTTTTTTAGCATAAGGAGTTACGGTGTGTGTTTTAAAAAAGAAAAAGATTCTGTCCAAACACAAATTTGTGATTCAAATGTTTTTTTAAAAAGGTTAGATCATTTGAATAATCAATCCCCCATGGATTTAAAATACAATGAACATGTAGATTCTTTCATTAAAAATTATATAAATAAAAATAGTAGATTAATATCAAGAATGTTAAATCTTTCTGAGTACTACTTCCCAATTTTTGAACAATGTTTAGATAAATATAATCTGCCTCTTGAATTTAAATACCTGTCTATTGTTGAGTCAGCACTCAATCCAAAAGCTAGATCTAAATCTGGAGCAGTTGGTTTGTGGCAGTTTATGTACACAACTGGTAAAGAATATGATTTAAAAGTAACATCTTATCTAGATGAAAGACAGGATCCTTATAAATCCACTGAGGCTGCATGTATTTATTTTCAAAAACTTTATGATATGTTTGGAGATTGGAATCTAGTTTTAGCAGCCTACAACGGAGGGCCAGGCTATATTAAAAGAAAAATTAATAAAACAGGAAAGCAGGATTTTTGGAGTTTAAGACCTTATTTAAGAACAGAAACAAGAAATTATGTTCCGACTTTTATAGCAATGAATTATATTATGAATTATTATAACGAACATGCTATAATTAAAGATACTATTGATTTGAGATTAAAAGAACTAGATACTCTGACATTAAATGATCAGGTAAGCTATTCATGTATCAGAGAAATGTTATGTGTAACCAATGATGAGCTTGTATTTCTGAATCCTCAGTATAAGTCAAATATTGTGCCCAATAATAATAGAATAATCTTACCAAGCTTTGCAGTTGAGGATTATTTACAAAATGAGGAAGTATGCATTAATTTTATTGCCTCAGTTGAAAAAAAAGAAATATTAATCGATGAGCAACGTGTAGACTATATTGTTAAAGATGGAGATTATTTAGGAAAGATTGCAAAGTATTATGGAGTTAAAGTTTATGAAATTAAGAAGTGGAATAATCTTAAAACATCACTTATTGATATAAATGATAGGTTAGTTATATATGTTAAAAATAATTCTAATCAAGTTGACAATGCATCAAGGGATCTTAATGTATATAAAGTTCAACCCGGGGATACGCTTTGGGGAATAGCAAGTAGATTTGATGGTTTGTCAATATGGAAGCTAAAAGAGATGAATAACCTTGATTCTGATAATTTAAAGCCAGGCATGGAAATTATTATACCTCAAACGTGAGACCACTAATCATCATAATTTTTTTCTTTGCTTGTTCAACAGAGTCTGTTAAATTAGATTCTACAGGTCACTCTAGTGAAATTGTTATTGTTTCAAATGCTAGCACTGCAAATAATGAGCAAATAGAAAAACTTGAAAAATTATTTTCAAGTGAGATTTATGGTCTAACTAGATTTGAGCCTCAGTTTAAACTTTTAAATGTAGAAGAGTCTGATTTTATAAGTATCATAAGAAGACACAAAAATATAATCATATTTACTGACAAGTATCCGACAAAAAAGATGAATAATGTTTGGTCAAAAAATCAAATAGTGTGGTATCTTGATTACAACGATATAAATTTTAATCAAAAAATTAATGAGATTTTTGATGATTTTTATTTGCAGGAGTTGAAATCTTATAAGGCCATTAACCAAAGCAATAGAAATACTAAACTTTCAGAATTTTTGAGTCTAAAGTATGGTAAGCAATTTACAGTTACCAATAATTTTATAAAAGCATATGATAGCGATAAAGTTACAATTGTCACAGATAATAAGTCAAATAATGAACTCATACAACACATAGTATTCTTCAAGTCTGAAAACCCCATCCTTTCAAAAAATCAATTGTATATGTTGACGGACTCATTATCTCAAAGATTATTAAAAGGGAGTAAATTAGGCTCGCATGTAAAGATTGAGAATATGTACGAACCAATTCTTTATAAAGGGTTTTATAGAGGCTTATGGAAACTTAATAAAGGATTTATGGGTGGACCAATTATCATTAGCAATTACAATGAATCAGAGATTATAACTATTGGTATTATTTTTGCACCAAATACGGATAAGCGTAGCTATCTAAAAAAGATGGAAGCTATCTTGAGTTTTGAGTAATGCTAATTTTTTGACGATATGATGAGTTGCCAACTCTAATTTTAATAATATAAGTTCCTGAGTTTATTCTACTTATATCTATATAGTTAGTAGATGCAAGAGTGCCCTCTTTTATGATTTTTCCAGAAATACTTCTAATTTCAAAATGAACTAAATCACTTGATTTTAATTTAACGTATAATTGATTGCTGGCTGGATTTGGGTAAATATTTAAATTATTAACTATTTCAGAGTTTGCATACGTAGAGCTTGAATTTAAGGGGCTATCCCAAACACCTCTACCAAAAGTTGCAGCTCTAATTCTGTTGGTGGGATAATGTATTTCAAGTTCATTGACAACAACGTTGGGGAGTCCATTCTTATATGGCGCCCAATCGCTCATAGTATTATCTTTATGATATACACCAATATCTGTGCCAATATAGAGGTCTTCGTTTGCATTAGCCTGATAAACAATACAGTTAACAGGAAGGTTAGGAAGATTAGTACCTGTTATATTTGTCCAAGTTGCACCTCCATTGGTAGACTCAAAAACTTTATTAGATGCATTATATTCTGACATAGTGACCCAAAGCCTATTAGGGTCGTTATCACTTACTGTAACGTCTGAGATATTATAATTAGGTAGTCCTGGTTTTATGCTGGTCCAAGACTGACCACTGTTGGTTGTCTTCATTAATCTAGAATAGGTTGCAGCGTAAATATAATCTTCGTTAGAGGGAGCTAGAGCTATTGTTCTAACCGATTGCCCTCCACTAACATTGTATGAGATAGAGTCCCAAACTGCACCAGAGGTTAGAGATAAGTATACCTCATCATATCCAGCAACAATCATATTATTATTATTTGGATGTATTTTGTAGGGGGTAACCCATGCGCCATCATACGAAACAGGTTTAATATTGTCCCAATTATTTCCTCCATTAAATGATTTTCTTAATCCTCCATATTGAGATGAAGAATATAACAAATCTTCATCATAAGGATCAATAGCGCATTCCATTCCGTCTGCACCTCTAACTGCATCCCACACCCCGTTTGTTAGCATCTCAGTTCCATTATCCTGCGCACCTGCTATTAATCTACTTGCATTTGATTCAGAAAGCCCTAGCTTATAAAACTGCGATATTTCTAGTCCATCGCTAATATCTATCCAATTGTTTAAATTATCTAAATACTTGTACAAACCGCCATCATTTCCAGCATAAGGCACATTAGTTATTGGATGAAATTCTAGACAATGCTGATCAACATGCATATATGCATAATTACCATTTCCGCTCGATGCTTCAATAGTCCAATTTGCACCTCCATCAGTACTTTCCCATAAGTTTATTCCACCAACAAATAAATGATTCTCATCATTATTTGAAACACCTAAACTAAGATCATACCAAGATTGACCTCCAGTTCCAGTACCGTCAGTATCTCTTCCAAGTATATTAGGTGAATTAGATTGCAGACTCCAATTATTTCCCCCATCAATCGATTTATAAATTCCATGAAAACTATAATCAGAAGCTGAGTAAAGTGCATAAATTACGTTAGGATTAATTGGTGTAACAGCAATAAGCGGCCTATATTTTCCTGATGAAGCAACACCGTTGTTAATGACAGACCAGTTGCCGCCACCGTCCAGGGATCTGTATACGTTTGAACCGCCACTTGATTGTTTAGCTGCATAAACAATATTGGGATTACCAGGCATAAACTCTATATCTCTCCACCTACCTAAAGGAGCACAATTATTCCAACTTATACCACCATCAACGCTTAACATTATGTTTGTGTTTGTTGCAGCAAAAACACTATCTGTGTTATTGGGGTTGATTAATATTTTGTTGACTCTCTTGTTTGCACTAACATTATAGCTAAGGCCTGTGGTGCTCCATGTGTCTCCTTGGTCGATAGATTTCAAAACTCCTATGCTGTATGTGTCTGAAGCATTTGCATCACCAGTTGCTATATAAATTATATCTGTATTGTTTGGGTCAACAGCAATTGATGAGACACCGAGAACTGGTAAGTCATCGCTTGTTGTCACCCAATTAGCCCCTCCATCGATTGATTTCCAAAATCCACCACCTGGTGATCCCACATAAATAATATTCTGATCATATGGGTCAAAAGCAATAGCATTAATTCTACCAACACCGCGATTTTTGCCGTTGGATAAAATTATTGGGACGTTTGTTGGGCCAAGTGGCTTCCAATTTGAGCTACTTGATTGCTCACTTTTACCTTTTTCCTTCAGCCACTCACTGTAAAGGGCTAAATGAGGAAATGTTCTATCATTTGAAACTCTTTTCTCAACAAAATCTAGCTCTCTAGCATAAGGCTTATATCCATTTCCTTTTTCATAAGGTATGCTTTCTCTGTACTTATCGAAAGCATTTATTTTATCTTCTATAGATGGAGAAGTATTTGTTTTTCTTAGATTATCTTCCCAAACCTGAGTATATAAACTTTGTGTAAAAAACAGAGATATTGAAAGCAATAAAAACCTTAACATATTAAAACTTTTTTTGCAAAGATATGACATAATTTCTTCCATTGCTAACAATTGCTGAGGAGAAAAACTTATGGTGTATATCAAAGATGTTTTCTATGGAAAAATTAATAATTATATTTTTATTAATCTGATTAAAATATGAAACATCAAAAAAGTTAACAGAGGGAATTCCATCAATTGTTGCTTCATCTAAATTATCAATACCACTTAAGTCAAAATCTTCATTATCTTTCTTACCATAATATGTGTGTGAAAGAGCAATATAAGAATTACCAATTTTCTTTTTAAAGTTGTTCTTTATTTGAATGGGAGCAATATGTGCTAATGGGTCATTATTAGATTTTAGACCAGCTGTAAATATTACCTTGTTATCCATTGTGTAATTATTAGCAAACAGACTTTTTGTGAAAATTTCAAATCCATAAATTGTAATGTTGTCAATATTCTTATTCATTTGAACTCTCATAATTTCACCATCGTATAATATTGAGTCTTGGTTATTGATTTGTGAAAATTCTCTTGAAATAGCATTATTTATCAAGCTTAAATAACTATTGAATGAAAGCTCAAATTTATTTGTTATGTAAGTTGTTGCAATTTCATAATTACTTACTTTCTCCGGACTTAAATTGTTATTTGGGACAACAACATTTTTGTCATCTTTTGAGAAAATTTTAGTCATATCATCAACATTTGGATTTCTAAATCCATCAAATAATTTAAAGTTTATTACCAAATTGGATTTGGCGTAGTTTAGTGAAAAGTTTTTTATAATTGATAAGTTGTTGAGTTCTAATTTTTTATAGCCAAGATTAATTATGCTAGTATCATTAAACTCAGAGCTAATTAAATAATCGTTAAGCCCACCGCCTAGAGTCAAAGAAAAAAAATCATTTATCTTATATTGGATTTGGGCATATATATTGTTATCAACTACATAACTGCCACCATCGGGGTACCTTGTAGAATTATAAAAAGCATTGCAAATACTATCTGTAAGATTAGCTTTTGAATTTAAAATCTCTACTCTATTACTGATACCGTAATTTAACGTACTTTTTGTAAAATTTTTTTTAAAATCCATTTTTGAATCAACAACATCTAAATCTTCATACCTGTTACTTTGAAAGCTATCTACATATTTTTTCTTGTGACGAGATTCGTTGAGCTTTTGATATGCTGCTGTTATTTCAAACTTGTCACTTAAAATGTAACTCTTGTAGTTTAATAAGGATAGCTTAGATAAAAAATAATTTTGAGGGCCATAATACCACTTTTCGAACTTTGGCACACCCTCCTTTAAGTCATTTAATTTATCGATTCTATTTAGCTTACTAAAATTAGAGCTATACAAGTCTATATTCGCAATAGAAAAATCAGAGATATTTTTACTAATCCTTTGTGTTAAATAAACAGAATGATTTTGAGTATATCTTTGTCTTTCATTTTCAAACATATGAGGTAAGTCACCCCAATCATCATATCCGTGCGCCCTATTTTTACCTGCTTTTATAAGGCCATAATCGTTAATTGATATAGATGTAAAGGCATCGAATTTACCAAATCTATAGACAGAACTAAGATTCATTTTTGAACTATTAAGTGCTGAAGAGAATTCTTGAAAAAAACTTGAATTAAGAGAATCACTTTTTCTTATTGGAGCACTGTTCATATATATAGCAGAATTCATAATTCCAGATCCAAACCCCACACTGTTAGAGGACGATGTATAGACATCATTAATATTAAAGTAATCTATATATTTTAAGTTCTGAGAGTGCCCACTTCTTGTAATACAATTGTTTAAAGAAATTCCGTTGAATATTAATTGTAGTCTGCTAGCCTCCATACCTCTAACATTTGGGCTTCCCGAGCCTGATTGACTTTTTTGTATACTCACATTTAACTTTGAGAGTAGAACATCATCAATATTTTTTATTGGAGCAAGTTCTAATTCCTTTTTTTTTATTTTTTGAAACTCTTTGTTATTAAATTCAAATTTTGGAGAAATTATCGTAATTGAATCTAGCTCATAATTGTTTAAGATAATTTGACTTAAAACATCATTTGAGTGAGCTAAAAGAAAAAAAACAAATATTAATTTTATCTTATTCATTTAATGATTCAATTATTTTTTTTGATTTTAAATTTTTAATTTCATGATTATGATAGTTATAGTATTTAACTAAAATATCAAGACCTATTTCTCTGTCATTTTTATTAAAATCATCACACTTGCCACTTAATATTGATTTAAAAATATCCGACTCTTGTTTTGTAATAGTATTTTCAGATTTAATATTTTCAAAATCACCATTTTCTAAGTTAAAATAACTGTTTTTTATATTCATAACATTTGGGTAAAAGCCTAAATAATTAGTTAATTTAATTATGAGATCGGAAGAGC
>ENA-OSEY01000884-OSEY01000884.1-marine-metagenome-genome-assembly--contig:-NODE-884-length-21185-cov-2.752274_pt1 | contig 21185 bp, 18 predicted proteins | sample MGYA00248465_ERZ534230 | MGnify/ENA primary metagenome ERZ534230 (study PRJEB26409, sample SAMN06344110) | marine metagenome | isolation source: Sea water from surface | place: Atlantic Ocean:Southern...
TAAAGCGCTGTCTTTCTTGCCGCAAGCTACAACAATGATGGGGGTTCCAACTTTTTATACAAGATTGCTAAATGAGGAGCGGTTCACCCGCGAAGCCAGCCAGCATATGCGCCTTTTCATTTCCGGCTCTGCCCCACTTTTGGCTGAAACGCATAAAAGCTTTGCCGCCCGTACGGGTAAGAAAATACTGGAACGATACGGAATGACCGAAACCAATATGAGTACATCAAACCCTTATGATGGCGAGAGGATAGCTGGCACAGTTGGCGTGCCACTGCCAGGTGTTGAGCTGCGGATTGCAGATGCTAAAACAGGTAAATCAGTGCCTGATGGTGAGATTGGCATAATTGAGCTTAAAGGCGATAATGTGTTCACAGGATACTGGCAAATGCCTGAAAAGACGAAAGAATCCTTTCGTGATGACGGGTACTTTATCACCGGGGACATGGCTCGCATTGACGAGCATGGCTATATCGTCATTGTCGGGCGGGATAAAGATTTAATCATTTCTGGCGGGCTGAATGTCTATCCAAAGGAAATTGAAAGTATGGTAGATGAGCTAGAAGGGGTCACTGAATCAGCTGTGATTGGTGTGCCACATCCTGACTTTGGTGAGGCTGTTGTTGCTGTAATTGTGGCAGCAGACAAAACATTGAATGAAGAAAGCGTCATGGAGTTCTTGGCTAATAAGATAGCAAAATTCAAGCAGCCTAAAGCTGTGTTTTTTGTTGAGGCTCTGCCGCGAAACACAATGGGCAAGGTGCAGAAAGTAACGCTGCGTGCAGAACACAAAGAATTGTTTGTTTAAACAAACAGGTCCATATTACAGATTATCCTGTTCTGTGGAGGAAATGGAGAGACCATAATGCTGAACACACCCTCATCACTTTCGGGACCGTTTATTGAGGCATATTGCGATAACTGGCCGGAGATTGACGACACAGCCTATATTGCCAGTACTGCTGCTATTATGGGCTCTGTTCGAATCGGTGCGGACTGTTCCATCTGGCACAATGTGACTCTGCGCGGTGATGCCAATTACATCACTATCGGCAAGGGCAGCAATATTCAAGATAATTCAGTGGTGCATATTGATTCAGGAACATTGCCAACTATCATCGGAGAATATGTCACAGTTGGTCATGGCGCTATTGTCCATGCCTGTACCCTGCAGGATAATAGCTTTGTTGGTATGGGCGCTATTGTGCTGGACGGGGCTGTCGTGGAAAGCGGTGCAATGGTGGCAGCTGGTGCGCTTGTGCCACCTGGTAAAACTGTCCCCTCCGGCCAGTTATGGGCGGGTAGCCCGGCAAAGCTAATGCGCGAACTAGATGAAGCCACACAGCACAAGTTCCTGCAGACTGCGCATAAATATGTTGAATTCGGACGGGCAGCCAGGCTTGGCCTTGCCGGCGGACCTTATAAATTCACGCCTGTACCTTTGCCACCAAAAACAAACTGAACAGCTTATCTCTGCTGCTATTTTGACTGGTTATCAACACAAGGCGCACCGCAGGGCGCACAGGCATTGCCGAGCTCAGACGGCGAGCCGACATCAGTCAACGCGTTGCTGGTCAAATGATCAAACGTCATAAGGATAGCGCCAAGAACGATTAGCATCAGATAAATTTTCTTTGGTGAAAGTATCATTGCTACGTCCTGCCTATTTTTCCAGTCCGAAGCGCGGTCGTATCTGAATGCCTGCCCAGCTGCCCGTCATCGCCACAACAAACCAGATCCAACCATGCAATGAGCCAGAGGCAATTCCGCCCAGAAAGGCCCCAATATTACAGCCAAACGACAGTCTTGCCCCAATTCCCATCAAAACTCCCCCAACGGCTGCAGCAACCAACTGCTGTCCTGAAGGCCAGTTTTGACGTGAGAGCTGACCAGAACCAGCGGCAACCATGGCTGCCCCCAAAACCATACCTATATTCATCAGGCTGGATATATCTGATAACAGTGAATGGCTTAATGCGCGCGCTGGGCCCGGCCACTGCCAGAAGGTGAAATTTTCCACAGGTATGCCAATATCCTGCGCTAGTTTTGCGCCCCATAAGGTAAAGCCAAATGTAACGCCCCAAGGATGACCAGACAGCACAAAAACAGCCCAGCATAATGCAGCAATAACCAGACACGCTAGCACCAGACGTTTTGAGAGCTGTTGGCCACGGTGGCGCCCCAGCAGATAAAAACCAAAACCGGCAACACTAATAAAAGAAAGATTGACAATTGTGCGCAGACCATCAGACAGACCGCCTGCGATGGCCACTGGCCCTACTGATCCCCAGCCTAATGCAGATGGCAGCAAAAATGATCCCAGAACAGAGCCTATAATGAAAAATGGCAGCGCAACCATCATCCGGCCTGAACCGCTCCCAAAGCTGTACAACACGCCAGATCCGCAGCCATTTGCAAGCTGCATGCCGAGGCCAAAAATAAAGGCCCCGACAAATAACGAAATAGTCACAGGGGCAACGGTCCCGGCCGCGCTCAGCCCCAGCGCAGATGCCGGAATAAAGACAATCGCACACAAGCCAATAAGCAGAAAATGGGCGGCAAGCCCCATTACCTCACCCCGCACCAGCGCATGTCGCCAGACAGACGCAAAGCCATATTGGAACAGTAAAAACACTACCCCTAACAAGCCACCAAGAATAAAGAGTCCAACACCTGTCAGGCCTGTGTCAAGACTAACTAATCCCGCGATCAACACTGCAAGGCTGCCAAAAAGGGTCAGACTGCCCCTTTCAAAGGACAATGGCCGGCGGACAGCTGATGGTATGCTTGCTGCTTTTGACATTCTCTGCTCCAAATAAAAAGAAGCTAAATTCAGGCAGAACACTTTTGCAAGTGCCTGCCCTTATTCACGTGTTAATCTGTGGATATCTTACCCCAGAACAGACTTGAAAAAGCCTTTAATTTTCTGGAGGTTTGATTTTCCTATCTCAAGCGGATTATCCGCATCAGCTGTCCATTCAACCATTGACCCATCATATAGCTTTACATCCTTACGGCCCAGAATTTCTGACAGCACAAACCAGTTTGTTGCTGCCCAGTGACCAGTATTGCAATAGCTGATGACTGGCTGATCTGATCGGACATCTGCGTAAAGTGCCTGCAGCTCTCTAACTGACTTTAACTGCTTATTATCGACATCATAGGCTATTTCCTGAAACAGCTGCTGAGCACCTGGAATACGGCCAGGCTGGGCAGCTTTTGGATGCTTGGCCTCGCCATAATATTGCGCCTCGTTCCGACCATCCAAAAGTGTAGCAGTGTCTGTTTTGCCGACAAGCTGGGCAACCTCATCAGCTGCGATGTAGCCTTGCTGCTGAAAACGGGCAACAAAATTACCTGGTGCCGGAGCGACCGGCGCTCCGCGCTCAATAAGCTCAGGATGGGCAGCTATCCAGGACGCATAACCGCCATTTAGGATAGATACATTTTCGTGCCCAAACACCTTAAACGTCCAGTAGGCACGCGCAGATGACCCAAAATCAGTTGAACTCACGCCGGCAGGGATAAGCACAACATGGCTGTTCTGCGATACCCCCAGCTTGCGGGCCAAAGCTTCAAACTGCGTTTCTGTTGGCAACAAACCAACCACGTCATCACGGCCGACACGCCATCCATCTTTCAGGTAATCTGAATGAACAGATGTTGGGATGTGCCCCTCAAGGTATGTCTTATAGCTGCCCCCGTCGATTTTATTCCGCAAATCGATTAAAACCACTTTTTCATTGTCTAAATTTTCAGCAACCCAATCTGTATTTACCAGCGGCTGGACTATTGATGACATTGCAGTGCCCGATCCGAGAGTGGTCCACAACATAATGGCCAGAATGGCCCGATTGAGAATCGTCATAAAAAGCTCCTTCAGTTTACTGCAGCGACTGCGAAACCTCATAAATCAGGGTCTTGGTCTGTCGCTCCGGCATTATTTACGAGAGCTCATAAAAAAAATATGTTCGGTTAATCAATACCTAACATTAAAATAAAAATTTAATTTTTTATGAAAATTATTATTTTAGTAAATTATTTTTATTTGCGACTAGTTTGAGCAATCTGGTTTAGCGCGCATTTCCCAAATTACGTCTGAAAGCAAAGCAGTCTTTTGAGTCGTTTATGCCTCGAGTGAGAATTGCATAAAAACCACATCGAGCCAGCGGCTAAATTTGAAACCCAGATTATCTGCCGTCCCCACATGAACAAATCCGCAGGCGCGATGCAGACCAATTGAGCTTTTATTCTCAGAATCACCGATAACAGCAAGAATTTGTTTGTATTCACGCTGCCTACATTCTGAAATCAACCGCAAAAGTAAGGCCCGACCAATTCCTTCACGTATGCGTTCAGGGTTGACATAAATAGAATTTTCCACTGTATATCGATAAGCTGATCGGGCCTTGTAAGGCCCGGCATAGGCAAATCCCGACACTGTATCATCTGGCGTGCAGGCCACAAGCACAGGGAACCCTGTTTTAGTTAGACCAGACAAACGGCGAAGCATTTCCTCTGTAGTGGGCGCCTGCTCCTCAAAAGTCGCTGTGCCTGTTAGCACATGATGACGGTAAATGCCTGTCACAGCATCAGCATCTCTAACAGAAAAGGCTCGGATTATCACATCATTACTCATGCCATGATACTACCGCACAAAAACAGGTTAACCAACGGGCTGTTGAGAATACTGTTGATCTGCCATCCTAGTTTTATATCATCATGACAGCCTGACAGGAGGAGATGATGAAACTGTTCAACATGGTATTATTCTGGTTCGGTTTGGTAACAGCAGGCCTATCTGCAGTTGCTGCGCAGAGCCTCGAAGCAGATGCAAAGATTGAGCAGGTCGGACCATCTCTGTCACACCCTTGGGGCATCAGCCTTATGGACGACAATACAGCGCTGATCACCCTACGTGACGGCGAGCTTATCCGCATGGAATTAGACAGTGGCAAAGTTACACAAATTTCTAATGTGCCTGCTGTCTTTGCCCGCAGGCAAGGAGGGTTATTGGATGTATTGGCACATAAAGATACCAAAGGCCAGCTGTCTGTATATATTTGCTTCAGCAAGCCTGTAAGCGGCGGCGCTGTTACCGCTCTTGAGCGGGCTGAGCTGAAAAAGAACAGGCTCATCAAACGCCAGGACCTCTTTCAGGCAAATGATGTTTCTTCGCGCAGCGTTCACTTTGGCTGTCGCATTGCGATACACAATAACCATCTGTATTTAAGCATAGGCGACCGGGGCCAGCGCGATAATGCTCAGGACTTGAGCTCACATGCAGGCGCTGTTGTGCGACTTCACCTTGATGGGCTTATTCCTGAAAACAACCCCAATTTTAAAAACGGAGCGCCAGGGCTTTTTACAAAAGGTCACCGCAATCCGCAAGGCATGGCCATTCACCCATTGACTGGCGCAATCTGGGTGAATGAGCACGGCCCCAAAGGTGGCGATGAGATTAATATTTTACAGGCCGGCGCTAATTATGGCTGGCCTCTGGCAAGCTTTGGAAAAGAATATTTTGGCGGGCCAATTGGTGACGGGCTGACTAGCTTTCCCGGCACGATAGACCCTGTCTGGCACTGGACGCCGTCAATCGCCCCGTCCGGGATGGCCTTTTATAATAAACAGATGTTTCCTGAACTGACAGGCGGCTTATTGGTGACCTCACTAAAATTCAGGCGGCTATATCATATGCAGCTGCAAAACAATCTACCTGCCCGCCAGAGCGTTATTCTGGACAGGCGTATTGGCCGGATTAGAGATGTGGAAGTTGCCCCTGACGGGGCCATATTGCTGCTCAGTGACGAAGCAAATGGCGGCCTGTTTAAGCTATCCCGCTGAGAGCAGAATTTGCTAAAACAGTTACGAAGGCCCGGGCCTCATATTTTCTGGAAGCCATGTAGCCAGATCTGGGAATAAGATCAGCACAAATACCATCAACACCATTATTAGGAACATCGGTATAGAGGCTCTGGAAATGAATGACATCTCATGATTTGTCATACCCTGAAGTACAAACAAATTGAATCCGATAGGAGGTGTAATTTGCGCCATTTCGACCACTACAACAATAAAGATACCAAACCAGATTAGGTCAATTCCAGCCTGTCGAACCATCGGCTCAACAACCGCCATTGTTAACACAACACTCGAAATTCCATCAAGAAAACAGCCCAAAATTATATAAAAAATTAGCAGTACCATTAAAAGCTCAAACTGAGACAATTTCCATTCTGCAATCAGATTGGCCAATGCGCGTGGCAAGCCGGTAAAGCCCATTGATAGAGACAAAAACGCAGCTCCGGCAAGAATTAGTGCAATCATTGCAGAGGTGCGTGTTGCTCCCATCAAACTTTGCGCAAAGGTCTTTGCACTCAATGTCCCCTGACTTGCTGCTAGCACCAATCCGCCAATCACCCCAAAGGCAGCTGCTTCTGTTGCGGTGGCGAAGCCAAGATACATTGATCCGATTACAATCGAGATGAGAAGTAAGACAGGGATCAAAAACCTCGAATTACGCAGTTTTTCAGACAAGCTCATTACTGGTTCAGACAGCGGATGCCAGGACTTGGACACTTTTGAATAGACAGCAACATATCCCATAAACATCGCTGCCAAGACCAACCCAGGCACGATGCCCGCGAAGAAAAGTTTTGTGATACTCTCATTAATGGTGACGCCATAAACGATGAGCGTAAGTGATGGCGGAATCATTAAGCCAAGGGTTGCCGCCCCAGCCAGCGTACCGATAATCATTGGTTCGGGATATTTTCGCTTTCGCAGCTCAGGTATTGACATCTTTCCCACTGTTGTAAGTGTCGCCGCAGATGAACCTGATACAGCCGCAAAAACTGTACAGCCAACAATGTTTGTATGCACAAGTCCACCGGGCAACCTGGCCATCCAAGGCGACAGGCCGGTAAACATATCCTGACTCAGCCGCGTTCGGAAAAGGATTTCCCCCATCCAGATAAATAGAGGCAGAGCCGTCAGGGTCCAGGAAGAGGATGCTGACCAAATTGTTGTCAGCATCACATCTCCAACCGGCCTAGATGTGAATAATTCCATACCCACCCAAGCAACACCCATGAGCGCGAGGCCGACCCAAACACCCGTTCCTAGCAGAGTAAAGAGAACAAATAAAAACAGAATGATAATTGACAGGTTTTCCATAATCAGTGCCCCTCACCCGCCTTTTCCTGGACAATGCCATGCTGTCCTTTAAAAATAAGCTGTAGAAGATGATCAGTAAGCGCAATTGCTAAGACAACGGCACCAACCAGCATAATCGATTGAGGGATCCATAAGGGCGTCCTGTCCTGTCCCTGACTAATATCCATAAATTTCCAAGACCAGAACACAAATTTCTGGCAGTAGAAAACGAAATACCAGGAAATCAAAGTGCCGATGCTAAAACACCAAATTTCCATTACTCGTCTAATTTTTGGTTGAAGCGCATTCAGCAGTAAAGACACTCTGATGTGTGAACCCTTATTCAGCGCATTTGCGAACGCCAAAAATGACGCAGAGGCCATTGCGTAACCTGCATAATCTGGAGCGCCAGGAAATACTTCACCTGTCCATCTTGCTAACATCTGAATGACAATAAGGGCTAAAATCGCAATCAAGCAAAGTGAGGCGGCAACGCCAGATGCAGTGTAGATAAAATTTAAAAAACGTCGTAACAAGGCCATGATTTTCAGCTCTCTGAAGAGACAGGTTTTATTTGGGAAAAGTATTTTTAGTGGTAGAACAAAAAAGGCGGGCTTTTAAGCCCGCCTGTGTTTTTTATTTCATTGCTTTGAATGCATCAACAATAGCTTTGCCTTCTGCTCCAGCAGCTTCAAGCCATTCTGCAGTCATAGTTGCACCAATTTCCTGAAGTTCGCCCTTCATTGTTGGATTTGCTTTTTCAACTGTCATGCCGCCATCACGCAGCCCCTGCATTGTAAACCCAGTGTACTCTTTCGACCTCCAGGTACCTGCATATTCAGCAAGAGTTGCGCAACCACGGATAACATTTTTGTTAGCATCAGAAGTCCCTGACCATACATCTGAGTTCACCATCACATAGTTGCGTGGTAGCCAGGCATCTACCTCATAAAAATAGCCCAGACTTTCCCAAACTTTCCTATCATAACCAGTTGCTCCTGAAGATACCATTGAGTCAGCAACACCCGTCGCAAAGGCCTGGCTGATTTCAGCAGCTTCAATGGTAACTGGAAGCATGCCTGTCAGTTCTGCCAGTCTTGATGTGGCATTATTATAGCTTCTGAACTTAATGCCCTTCATATCGGCAACAGACTTTACTTCATTTCTGAAGTACAAGCCTTGGGGCGGCCATGGCACTGCATAGAGAAGGGTCAGGTTCTGGTCTGCCAAAATCTTCTCAAGACTTGGCTTGGCGGCTGCCCACAACTTATCCGCATCATCAAATGATGTAGCCAGAAACGGAACAGAGTCATACCCGAACAGGGCGTTTTCATTCTGATGACCTGATAGTAGTCTCTCGCCAATTGGCACCTGACCAGACTGAATGGCTCGCTTTATTTGTGCACCAGGGAACAAAGATCCTGAGGGATGTGTGACGATCTCAATATCTCCACCGGTTCCAGTTGTTACGCATTTGGCAAATTCAGCTCCAGTAACTGAATGAAAATTAGAACCAGAATATGCCATTGGCATATCCCATTTCTCAGCCACCGCTGGCATGGCCATTGCCATGCTTATCGCGCCTAATATTACTGTTCTCTTCAGTAACTTCATGATTGATCTCCCTTTACACTTTAATTTTGAGTTTTCTTAGAATAATAGACAAATAGCGTGGTGTGAAATAAGCGTGGTTGTCAATAGAAGTTGCAGTAAAGGTTGGATTACAAATGCTAATCACACCTCATTTGAGGCTCAGCGCGTCAATCTTTTCAATATCTGGCGAGAACCCCAGGCCGGGGCTGTCCGGAACCACGACGTGCCCTTCATCGATGGGAAACTTAGTGCTGAGGATATCTTCTATCACATAGTATCTGGCGTGATAAAACTCACACCCCAGGGTGATTTCCGGACAGGATGCGATCAAATGAACACCGGGTAAATGACCCAGCCCCGTCTCATGCATATCACCACCATAACAAGACCAACCAGCCTTCGCTGCTATCTGTGCAGTCTTCCTTGCTCTTTTGATTCCTCCAGATTTCATTACCTTTATTGAAACGCCCCCAGCGATGTTCTGACTTATGGCCTTTTTCACATCTTCTGGGCCAAAAACACTCTCATCAGCAAGCAACAGCACAGGGCACTGTCTATTGATTTTAGCCATGGTCTCATAATCATGCGCACGAACAGGCTGTTCTATGAAATCAGGCTCAAAGGTGGCGAGATCCAGCGTTCTGCTTACCCCTTCTTCAGCTTCAAGCCCCTGATTAAAGTCAACGCGGAGAGATAATTCTGGATGATATTTGCGAATATATTCACACCGCATAATGTCAAACTGATGTGATTTAAAGCCTGTCTTCAGTTTGATCAGACGCACCCCATCTGCAGATATTTTCTGCAAGAGCTGCTTGTCCTCCTCAAAATCTGGATTTGCAATAGAGACAGATAACGGAATGCGGGCTTGAGACTTTTGTCCGAATAAGGCCCATACAGGCTGATTTAAAATTTTACCTTCCAAATCAAGAAGCGCACTTTCAAGAGCGGCTTTCGCCTCTGTTGCGTGCGCGATTGCATAAAGCGCTGTACCTATGATTCGTTCACGCTCACTTACCATCCTACCCAAAATTAACGGGCGCAGATAACGTGACAAGGCATAGTAGCTAGCTTCTGGAGAGCCAGTAAATACAGACCAGCATGCCGCCTCACCCCAGCCTTCCTGACCGCCTTCGGTCGTTAATCTTAACAGCACAACCTCAAAACCACCTTCGATGTCACCTATGCCGTGGCTTCTTGTCGACACAACAGGAACCCGAATATGCCAAACCTTAACATCTGTGATTTTCTGAAGCAGTTCTGACATTATGCAACCCATTCGCTTACAGGCGCACTCGCTTCGTGAAGCGGCTGACTGATGATATCCACAAGGGCAGGGCCGTCATGAGACAGGGCTTGTGCAATAATGCTGCTTAACTCAGAAGGCTTGTTGGCACGCCAGCTTTTCACGCCAAATGCAGACGCTACTGCGGCATGATCTGTCTGCCCAAAATCAACATTGTAAAACCGTTTATCAAAGCCAGAATTCTGACCCGCCTTAATCCAGCCAAATGTTTTGTTAGAGAATACAAACATCTTGATTGGCAACTGATAACGTACAATTGTTTCAAGCTCACCGCATGAAAAATTAAAAGAACCATCACCCATAACTGACAACACAGTTGCATTGGGCCGGCCAACCTGCGCACCAATAGCCGCTGCCAGAGAATAGCCAAGTGCGCCATGTGCGCGATTTGTTATGAAATGCCGGCCAGCCACTGGCCATCTGTAGTGTGCAGAAAAATACGGGCACGGTGTGCCGGGATCAGCACAGATTACAGCATCTTTAGACAGTGCATTCATTAAAGACGCAATCACAGCTTCCGGCTTTATCGGCGTATCTGATGATGTGGCCAGGGCTGTAAAATCCTTTATTTTCGCCTCCCAAGCAGAGGCAGCGCGAACGAGACCATTATTTCTGTTTTCCGCACCCTCAAGAGATTTTGATAATTCAGCTAAGGCCAGTTTTGCATCTGAAACAATTCCCACCTCTGTTTTATAATTGGCCCCAATAACGTCAGGGTCAGAATCAATATGAATAATCTTCACGCCAGGCTTTGGCGACCGCCATCTCTCTGTTGTTACAGATCCTGCTCGGCAGCCAATAAATAAAATTACATCTGATTCATCAACAATCTGACGTGTTGACGGTACACCACCGTTTGATCCCACCACACCCAACGCAAGCGGCGCATGTTCAGCAACAGCCCCTTGCCCAGATACTGTGGTTGCAATAGGAATTTCCAACAGCTCAGCAAGTTTATAAAGCTCTTCATAAGCGCCAGAAATAACAGGTCCACCCCCACAAATGATTAGCGCATTTTCCGCCTCACGCAAAATAGCCGCTGCGTCTTCAAATTTATCTTTTGAATCTAAAAGCCTTTCAGCTGGGAAATGAGTATGTCGTTTTTCTGCCCAAACCTGATGTTCATCCAGTGTGATTTTTTGCGTATCAAAGGGAAAAGCCAAATGAACAGCACCAGGCCTCCCTGTCGTCATTGTTCTGAACGCTTTTCTGACTGACGCAGGCAGGCCAGCTGCATCATCCAGAGACGCATTCCACTTTGTGACAGGCTTGAACAAAGCAACCTGGTCTAATTCAGTTAATGGATATTTGCCACGGCTGGTAGTGGCAACATCTGTTGTGATGGCGAGAACCGGAATAGAGCTTTCATTAGCCTCAACCAGTCCAGGTAGTATATACGTGGCCCCGCCCCCTGAAGGCCCCTCACAAATGCCCGGTTTGCCCGTTACACGGGCATAACCATCAGCCATGTAGGCGGCGTGCCTTTCATCGCGGGTAAGATAATGAACTATATCGTGGTCAAGTCTGGCCAGCGCGTCATAAAAAGGCAGAGTTGTGTCGCCACAGAGACCAAAAATATGTTTCACATCATAAGCCTGCAGCATACGGACCATCGCCTCTGCTCCACTCAACATGTTCCCTCTGGACATATTTCCTGTGCTTTCCATTTCTGACCCCTCGCATGTTGCTGGAAATAAAGTTAATGTCAGATATCAGATTTTGACAAGTTGCAATAAAAGAGAGCTGGCATGTTAGTTTCAGGCGGCAAATCAATTTACGGAGCGAGAATTGGCATCCTGATGCTAGAAGCACAGTTTCCACGTATTTCCGGTGATATGGGCAATGCGGAAACATGGCCGTTTCCTGTGCTCTATAAAATCGTCAGAGGCGCGACCCCAGACCGCGTTGTGCGAAAGAATGCTGAAGGCACGTTAGACAGATTTATCGCTGCTGCTGAAGAGCTGGTTTCTGACGGTGCAGATGCTATCACCACCAATTGTGGGTTTTTATCTATTTTTCAAAAAGAACTCTCAGCTGCTGTAAGAGTGCCTGTTCTGACTTCTTCATTAATGCAGGTCAGCACAGTAAACACGCTGCTCCCAGACAGCAAAAAAGCCGGCATACTGACGATTTCAAAGTCAACTTTAAGTGATGCGCATCTTAGAGCCGCAAATGTGCCGTCAGACACCCCCATCGGCACAACAGAAGATGGCGCGGAATTTAGCAGAGTTATCCTGAATGATGAGCTGCAGTTGAATATTGAGCTAGCAAGGATGGATAATATTAATGCAGCTTTAAAGATGAAGACAGACTACCCTGAACTGGGCGCGATAATTCTTGAGTGCACAAATATGAGCCCCTACGCCGAAGCAATACAAGAAGCAGTTGAGTTGCCGGTATTTTCTATCGTGAACCTTGTGGAGTGGCTACATGCTGGGCTGAAACCTAAACGCTTTTCCAGCTAGGCTGGCTTTAAGCAGAAAATCTGTCTGGGCGATAAGGGCTTAAATCAAGGTTTGTAGGGTTTTGGGTGATGATATCTGAAAGAATTTTGCCTGACTTGGCTCCACCTGTAAGACCGAGGTGCTGATGGCCGAATGCGGTATAGATTTCCTGGTCAGGGGATACCTGCCCCAGCATTGGCAATGAATCAGTTATGGCTGGCCTGTGACCTAACCATTCCTCTATATCATCATATTTCAGGTCGTCGAATAATGTTTCCACATGCGCTCGAAGCATTTTAATCGGCCCTTCCTCAGGACCTGCCTGCGTGCCGCCAAACTCGACCACACCTGCACAGCGGATACGGCCTTTCATCGGGGTCACGGCAAACTTTCCTGAGGCCACCATCATCGGATTTACCGGATATCTCTGAGGTGATGTTAGTTCTAAATGATATCCTCTCTCACTTTCCATCGGCACTTTTATACCCATCTTCTCCATAAAGGGACGTGACCAGACGCCAGCTGTTAAAACCAATTTATCTGCTGACATTTTCCCAGAAGATGAATCAAGAAATGGTTTGCCAGTATTGTCCTGCCCCAAACCCGTCACATCTGCAAGAACAAGTTCGCCCCCTGAGTCTTCAAAATACTCGGCTAAAGCTTTTACATAAGCCCCCGGGTCAGATACCATGCCATGCTGTTTACATCTGACGACAGTATGAAATTTACCTGCATAGAGGGGATCTGTTTGTGTGTATTCCTCCCCGCTTTGAACCTGAAGCTCAAAACCCAGCTGTTTGCGTAATGCCCAACTGGGCTGGTCGTCTAAATAACGCGTTTCAGTATCATATCCGAAACAATAATCAGCATCCTTTATAAAGGCCTCTGCTGGCGTGCCGTTAGCTAGCGTCTTGTGCTGGTCGACTGCATCATAGATCAAAGGAAGCATGCCTTTAGCATAAGTGTTTACGTCCTTCTCAGTACATTTTTTTAAATAATTGAACAGGAAAGGCAGCAGCTTCGGCAGATAGCGCCATCTCAAAAATAAGGGCGAGTTCTTATCCAAAAGCATAAAAGGGGCTTTTTTCCAAAGTCCCGGTGTTGTTACAGGAATTACACCACCCGCAGCAAGAACACCTGCATTGCCAAAAGATGTGCCACTAGCAGGGCCAGCCCTATCAACCAGCGTCACATGATAGCCAGCCCGTTGCAGCCAAATGGATGTTGATACACCAACAATGCCTGCACCTAAAACAATGATCTGAGCCATTTTCTATCCTGCTTAGTTGTTGTGATCAGTCATCGAATAAGGCTGACAAAAACACAATTGTTCCGCAATCAAAAAACGGACCCTTAGTAGAGGTAGTTACCAGATTTTAATCATGGTATCCAAACAGCATCCCTATCAAATGGAAAACTTGGTCTCTGAATGTGGCTGAAGGTAAAGCGGTCAAGAACCGGCGAAGTCAAACCGTCTGTATCTACCTCTATTGTCTGAACGTCCGAAAACCAGGGAGCAAATCCTGCCCTAAAATGACCTCTGGACTTCACAACAACAGATTGAGCAGTTGCAATATCCTCATCAAACATTTCAAAAAATATTGGGTCTGCTGTCTGCGCTCGATCTGAAATCACAACAACCTTTATGCCGTCAATTTGCAACAGTGCAGATAAGCCTAAATGCAACTGGCGACCAGCCAGCATACCTAAACGGCCCACGACATGTCCATCAGATAGAGCGATGACTTTTGCCTCAACCTCTAATGCCACATCCCAGGCCTCCCATGAAGCACTGCCTTTTTCACGGTTGAACTTAGCGGTAAATTCATTGCCTATGCCGGCCTTATGGGCGTCGGTTGCAAGAGCAGGATCAAAAAATGAGCCATAAAGAACATTGCAAGCTGAAGCTGAAATTAACGCAGACAAAAACGCAGTTGCCCGGCCAGAGCCGCCACCGCCTGGGTTGTCTCCTGCTTCTGAAAAAATCAGCGGCTGCCTTGTCTGATCTTGGATCTGGGCTATTGCATCAGCTAGAGGCGTAAGACCCCGAATAAATTGCTGACGTTTATTCCAAGCTATTCGGGCTATTTCATTTGCAAGATGATGAGCCTTTTGATAATCCTCTGCCGCAGTAACAACAACCGATACGCCATTTTCCGGCACATCAGAAAAGGCGAAATTACCAAATACTGAAACATTCATGATTGCACCCGCAAGCTCAGCTTGGCGTCTTTGTCCAAAATCAATAACGTCGCCATAAGGACCGCTAGCTGTCAAAAGTGAAATAGACGATGGTACAAGAGGCAATTTGACATGTGCAATTTTTGGCTCCACCTGACCTGCCAAGATGCACCTTAGAGCGAAGGCTGTTTCCTGGCCACGTTCTGCCATGTCGACATGGGGGTTTGTTCTGTAGCCGCAAATAAAATTGGCAGAGTTACACAAATCATCTGAAATATTGGCATGAAGATCTAGCGTCATGACCAATGGAATATGTGGCCCCAATTTTTTGCGTAATCGTTTTACTAATTCACCATCAGGGTCATCTAAATGTTCAGCCACCATAGCCCCATGCTGACACAGATAAACAGCATCAATAGGTGATTGCAGTTCAGAAAAAACGAAATCACAAAAATCCTCAAACACATGTTCTTTGACAGGCCCAAGCGGGTGAGAAGCTGCCAGCAATATCGGCACAGGCACCCATTGCCCTGTTGCATCCATAGCCCTAACGAAAGCAGCAAATTCTGCTGCAAGCGCGGGCTTGGGCTTACGTGCCTCTGCTAGAAGGGCATTTCCCCCCAGCCAAGTCAAACTCGTAAAATCCTGCATATCCGCAGGCCTTGAAAATCGGTTTGATTCAAGCTTCAACCCTACCAAGGCAACACGTGGTGGTGCCTTATGAGATACTCCCATCTTATTAATCCCTTTTTAGCTAGAGGTGTGAACACAACTTTGGGAAAGCGCGTATCAAAGTTGGTTTCAAATAAAAAACTAGCAAATTAAATGTTGATGCTATTCTGCGACCTATCCTACTCTAATCGCAATTCAGAGCAAATATAGACAATGGGTAAACACCTTCCAACAAGCAACCATAAGGGGTAGTTATGGCAATTCAAAACGAGGAACGAATTTGGAAACTGGTTGATGCAAAAAAAAGAGAGTTCATCGAACTGTCTGACCGTGTGTTTGACACGCCAGAGACTCTATATAATGAATTCAGTTCAGTTAGCGAGCACATAACTACTTTAGAAACACAGGGGTTTAAGATAACTAAAAACGTCTGTGGTATGCCAACTGCTGTGATAGGTGAGGCTGGTGAAGAGGGTCCAGTAATTGCTATTTTGGGTGAATTTGATGCTCTCCCTGGCCTCAGTCAGGAGCCCGGCGTGGCTGACCACAGTCCTATTATAGAGGGGGGTAACGGCCATGGTTGTGGGCATAATCTTCTAGGCTCAGCAGCTCTGCTGGCAGCCACTGCTGTCAAAGACTGGCTTGCTGAAACCGGTATCAAGGCCCGGGTCAGATATTATGGCTGTCCGGCAGAAGAAGGTGGAGCCGCAAAAACATACATGGCCCGTGACGGTCTGTTTAATGATGTTAGTGCTGCTATATCTTGGCATCCGTCTACCTTTAATGCGGTTCAGCATGGTAATTCACTTGCGAATAGTCGAATTGATTTCACTTTTAGTGGCAAAGCGGCCCATGCTGCCGCTGCTCCGCATTTAGGCAGAAGTGCGCTTGACGCATGTGAATTGATGAATGTGGGCGTGAATTACATGCGTGAGCATATGCCCGATGCAGCCAGAATACACTATGCTTATCTTGATGTGGGCGGAGCCGCACCTAATGTTGTTCAGTCAACAGCTACCGTAAGGCAGTTGATAAGAGCAAGTGATAACGCGACCCTGCGTGAACTGATTCCCCGAGTTCATGATATCGCCAAAGGTGCAGCTTTGATGACAGGCACAACCGTTACAACAAAAGTCTATTCCGGTGTGTCCAATCTGGTGGGCAACCTCCCTCTAGAACAAGCTATGCAAGCCGAATTTGACAAACTGGGACCTGTTCCATTTGAAAAGGAAGATGAAGCATTTGCGGAAGAAATTCGTAAAACGCTAACAACCGAAGATATTGCCGCTAGCTTCCAGAGAGCAGGCAGGCAGACCCCTCCAGAGCTCCCATTATGCGACTTTGTCGCACCCCTGGACAGACCCAGCCATGGAGGCGAAGGCTCAACAGATGTTGGTGATGTTAGTTGGGTTACGCCAACAGTACAGGCGCGGGTTGCCACTTGTGCAGTGGGCACACCATTTCACACATGGCAAACGGTTGCGCAAGGCAAAGCCCCTGCGGCACATAAAGGCATGGTTCATGCAGCCAAAGTTATGGCGGCAACAGCCACACATTTGATCAACTCATCAGAAACGCTAAAAGCTGCGCGTGATGTTCATGACAAGAGGCAGCAGACCACACCGTATGTTTGCCCTATCCCACCAAATGTAAAGCCGCCTGTAATTGACGAGCCTTTATCATGAAGCATAAAGCGGATCTAAGATGCTGGCAGGTAGATTAATTTTAATGAGGGGTTCTGAGACATTTGATGAACCCGTTGTCAGAGAGGCAGTTTTTTTTCCACCATACGCACCCACAGGCTGGCTCCCATAGGCAGCAATTCATCATTGAAATCATATAATGGACTATGCAAATTCTGTGACTCCTTTCCTGCCCCAAGCCAGATGTAAGCACCCTCCTTTTCCTTAAGCATGTAAGAAAAATCCTCTGCTCCCATGGTTGGCGGCATTTGGGTCTTTAAACCGTTTAAGCCAAGAACATCTGCGATTACATCGCGGGCAAAAACAGCATCCAATTCATGATTGATGGTCGGGGGGTATCCAGGCCGCAGTTCCATTTCTACACTGCAGCCTGTCACTTTTGCCGCTGTCTTTGCCACAGCTTCAATTTGCTTAATTAATCCCTGCCTTGTATTCGACCTCATCGTTCTCAGGGTTCCCCCAACTGTTGCAATACTTGGGATCACATTATATGCACTTCCCGCATCTAACCTGGTCAGCGAAATCACCGCTTGATCAAAGGGATCAGTTTGTCGAGAGATCAACGTCTGAAGAGCTGTGATGACCATGCCGGCAGCGACAACAGGGTCTTTGGTTTGATGTGGCATAGCCGCATGCCCGCCAAGCCCCTCAATTTTCAAAATAAAAATATCCGCGCCGGCCATCGCCGGCCCAATATGCGCAATCGCCCGCCCCACTTCCAAACCAGGCCAGTTATGCATACCCCAGACAGAGTCCATAGGAAATTTTTCAAACAACCCATCGCCTATCATGCTTCTAGCACCAGCATTTCCACCTTCTTCAGCTGGCTGAAATATACAAAAGACTGTTCCTTTGAAAGGGCGGTGTTCAGCCAAATATTCTGCAGCACCAAGAAGCATAGTTGTATGGCCATCATGCCCGCATGCGTGCATTGCATTTGGATGCGCCGAAGCGTACGAAAGATTTGTTTGCTCTGTCATGGGCAGAGCGTCCATATCCGCTCGCAAGCCAATAGCCGCCGTTTTGCCCTGACTACTATTCTCTTCAGCATCCTGGCCGCGTATCACACCAACAATACCTGTTCCTCCCAGCTCGCGATGCACCTCAATGCCAAAACCTTCTAGTTTTCCCGCAACAAATTCAGCTGTTTTTTTCTCTTCATAGGCGATTTCAGGAAACCGATGAAGATGCCGCCGCCAGGATGACATCTCTTTGTGTTTTTCTTTGAGCTCTTTTACTAACTTCATGTATGCTTCCAGAATGTTGCGTCTTGTTCTTCATCGATCATTCGTAAGCCTAGCTTTATTACCCATAAGTGTGCAAGCCGTCCTCGCAAGGTTAGACAGATGAAAAAAGATTTTACTTACTACAGCGACCCGCAGCGTATTCAGAGGGCAGTCAAAACGCTTGCCTCATTTACCGAAGCTGACCGTCCTTTCACAAGGCTGGTGTTCAGTCCTGAATTCAAACAAGCCAGACAATGGCTGGAGTTTGAATTCAGAAAAGCAGGCCTTGATTGTCATGTCGACAAGGGTGGCAACTTAATTGGCCTACGCCAAGCTGCAGATGATGCAAGCGAGCAAAAAAAAGTCATTATTGGATCGCATATAGATACTGTTTCTGCCGGAGGACAATTTGATGGTGTGGCCGGGATTGTTGCGGCACTTGAGGTTATTCATTTTTTAAATCAGCAAAATATTAGCTTACCATTTTCGATCGAAATTGTTGATTTCCTGGGCGAGGAACTAAATGTCTGGGGCTTGTCCTGTCTCGGCAGCCGGCATATGGCAGGTTTGCTGACAGATGAGATGTTATCAAGAACTGATCAGGAAGGCCGCCAGCTTGGTCTGGAAATTGAAAGCATCGGTGGCAAAAGACAGCCACCCAGGAAACCTCGGCAAGACGCGGATAAAATCGTGGCTTGTCTTGAATTACATATTGAACAGGCAGACCGTCTGGAAACCAATCAAACCGATATCGGCGTTGTGACAGACATTCCAGGAATTAGCAGATATGCAATTAAAGTAATGGGAAGGGCTGGCCACAGTGGCACTACCAGAATGCCAGACCGGCAAGATGCCCTTGTCGCTGCTTCAGAGGTCATAACAACAGCACAAGATACCGGTATCGCCATAGCGGAGCAGGACAACAAACATTTTGTGGCAACAATTGGCCGGATCGACGTTTATCCCAATGGAGCCGCGACTGTGCCTGGAGAGGTAAATATGGTGCTTGATCTCAGGGCATCACATGAACATTCTAGGGATGAGTTTTTGAAACAGCTACAAACTAGATGCATGCTGATCAGCAAAAACCGTTCTTGCAAAATAGAAATGGAATTGATTTCCAATGCCAGCGTTGCCGTTATGGATAATGAGTTGAGGCAGCGGTTATCGCACGCAGCAAACAGCCTGAATCTCAGCCATATTGATTTATCAAGCGGTGCTGGCCATGACATGGTTCATCTTTCGCGGATTGCGCCAGCAGCAATGGTTTTCATTCCCTGCAAGGATGGCTTAAGTCACTGTCCTGAGGAGTTAGCAACCCCAGAAGCCATTGCTAAGGGCAGTGCTGTCCTTGCACGCACCATATTGGCACTGGCTAGTAATGAACCTTATAACGAATGAACTGCAGACTATTTTTCAGATGGGTTAAGGTGACAGGCAGAAAAATGGCCGGGGGCAATTTCAAGCAAGGCTGGCTTAGAAATTTTGCAAGTATCAGTCGCAAATCTGCAACGTGGATGGAAATGACAGCCTGAAGGCGGCTCTAGCGGAGACGGAATTTCACCACTGACTGGCTCATAATTTCGTTTACCAATCTCAAGTCGGGGCACCCCATCAAGCAGGGCTTTTGTGTAAGGGTGATTAGGCTTTTCAACAAATATTTCTATAGGCGCGGTTTCAACAATGCGGCCTAAATACATAACAACTACACGGTCGGATATATGTTCAATAACACCAATATCATGACTAATAAACAGATAGGTCAAATCATATTCCCGCTTCAGATGCACAAATAAATTCAGCACCTGCGCTTGAATAGAAACATCCAGTGCTGCGATTGATTCATCACACACAAGCAATTCCGGAGAGACAGCAAGTGCGCGAGCAATGCCTATACGCTGACGCTGCCCACCTGAAAATTGATGTGGATAACGCTCCATCGCCTCAGAATCTAGACCAACCCTTGAAAGCATTTCCAAAGCAAAAGAACGCCTCTCTGATTTTGATATCAAGCCGTGGTGAAGTGGCGCTTCGGTGAGAATATCAACCACTTTCTTACGTGGATTAAGAGAGGAAAAAGGATCCTGAAAAATCATCTGTGTTTTAAGCTCATCCGGCAGTCGATCACCAGATTTTTTGACACTGTCAAAATGGATGGTGCCTTTTGTTGGCGGCAGAATACCAGCGATCATCTTGCCCAAAGTAGATTTACCACATCCTGATTCACCAACAATACCGATCACTTCCCCTTTGAAGACCTCAAAGGACACGTCATCTACTGCATGCACTATTTCTTCTTTGTAGCTTTGGCCAAGGCGATTGAGAAACTTCGCAACCACATCCAGTGATTTGACAAAATCACGCGAAACATTTGAAACTTTGAGCAACGGCCGCATGTTCAACCTTAATTCACTTTATTGTAACAACGGATAATTCGCGCATCATCAAGCAATTCTTCATCAGGCGCAGATATGCTGCATTCGGAAACGACATTATCGCACCTGTTTTCAAATGCACAACCAACTGGAAGATGCAACAGTGAGGGAACTATACCCTCAATCTGGCGTAAGGGCTCTCCGCGTCTATTTTGACTGGGCACGCTACCAAGCAAACCATTTGTATAAGGGTGAAGCGGATTGCCAATCAAGGCCTCATTTGGACCCTGTTCGACAATTCGCCCTGCATACATTACACAGATACGTTTTGATATCCCCGCTACGACAGCTAAATCATGCGTTATCCATAAGAGGGCTGTTTTAGTACTTTCACATAATTGCTGCATTTCATGAATAACTTGTCCCTGAATGGTTACATCAAGTGCAGTAGTTGGTTCATCCGCGATAATCAGGTCGGGCCGGTTTAACATAGCAATTGCAATGGATACACGTTGCCGCATCCCCCC
>ENA-OSEY01000886-OSEY01000886.1-marine-metagenome-genome-assembly--contig:-NODE-886-length-21139-cov-3.362074_pt1 | contig 21139 bp, 19 predicted proteins | sample MGYA00248465_ERZ534230 | MGnify/ENA primary metagenome ERZ534230 (study PRJEB26409, sample SAMN06344110) | marine metagenome | isolation source: Sea water from surface | place: Atlantic Ocean:Southern...
ATGAATATTTCGGAAATTTTAAAAAAGTAAAAAAATGGAAAAAAATTCAAAAATATATTTATTGTTTAATTAGAATTCCTATAATTGGTTATATTTCGGCTGAAGGATTATATCTAAATTTTAATGATAATGAAATGTTAAATAAAGTTTTATTTACTACACCTGTTTATTTAATGGGATTAATATGGTCCTATAAACTTGTAAAAGAAAAATAAAATTTTATTTTGATTGAAATATAAAATATCTTGCTCTAGTAAAACCTGAAGCATTTGATAATTTAATAAATTTAAATTTACTTTCTTCTACTAATTTTATAATATTTTTTTCTCTTCCAATTACAAGTAGATCTCGCTTTTTTAGAAACGAAATTAACCGCTTGTTAATCCATCTATTTGCTATTAGCCAGAATAATAACGTTATCCCCAATAAGCTTAGAAAAAGAAACCATTCAAAATTTAATTCTTGCATTTTTGTGTTATTGTGTAATTATTATTCCTAATTCACTGGCAAATATATTACGGACTTTTGTTAATTCTTGTATTTCTTCAAGAATTCCATTTTCAGAGGTTCTATCGTTAGTATTCTTTAATAGCTCCTGTTTTTCTAGAATAAGATTTTCAGTAACTCTTAATTTAAATATGAAAACAGATTCAATTGCTGCTTGCTTGAGCCTTTTTGGTTCGGTTCTAGTATGAATTTGGTGCTTATTAATCCAATTTTCGCTTAATACATTTTCTGAAGTGGTGAGATCTACAATTAAACTTGTTAGATCAGGTTGTTGTATAAAGTGTTGATCATTCACAAGCAGACCGTTTTCTAACCCGTCCACATATTCATTAAAAATAAGTTGAAATTTAGAATCGTTATAACTTAAATTATCTGTTAATATTTCTTCAATGATAAATTGAGCTAGCGGATATTCTTCTTCTACTTTTTCTCCATTTTCATTTTGAATTTCAATGGGAATGGATTTAGCCCCATAGCTCACCATTAATCTAATTAAATCTTTTTCTTGAGTATCTAGTTTATGTTTTATCCCTTTTTCAAATCCTTTTTTGGTTGACGTATGAACTCTTGTTTCAAAATTTGTTTTTTCTGGGATGCCAGTACTATATGATTTTTGTTTTAATTTTTTTTGAACTTCCACAATCAGAAGTTGCTCATCCATTTGAAATTTTTGAGCGGTGCTTTTAATATAAACTGATCTAGATACAGGGTCAGGTATTACTGCAATAGTGGTGATGATATCATTAATGGTGTTTGATATACTAATAGGATCATTTTTAGATTTTTCTAAAAGTTGATTGGATTTAAATGTGATAAAATCTTCTTGATTATTGATGAGAAAATTATGCAGCTCATTTTGACCTAATTTGAAGGCGTAACTATCAGGATCTTCCCCATCAGGAAATAAAATAATTTTAACTTGAAGTCCTTCTTTTAAAATCATATCAACTCCTCGAAAAGAGGCATTGATTCCAGCAGCATCACCATCATACAGTATAACGATGTTATTAGTGAATCTTTTTATTAATCTTATTTGCCCCTCTGTTAATGAAGTACCACTGGAGGCCACCACATTCTTAATACCATTATGGTGTAATGAAATAACATCAGTATATCCTTCAACTAAGTAACATAAATCGTTTTTAATGATCTCATTTTTGGATTGGTAAAGTCCATATAAAACTTGACTTTTATTGTAGATTTTACTTTCAGGTGAATTAAAATATTTGGCGATATTTTTATCACTTTTTAATGTGCGAGCTCCAAAGCCAATTATTCTTCCTGTTAGGTTTTGAATGGGGAAAATTACTCTACCTCTAAAAAAGTCATAGTGACCCTTTTCATTCTTTTTTATGATTCCAGATTCTATCAAAGCATCTAGGTTGTATTTTTCAGCTATAGCTTTTTCAGCTAATGCATTACTCTTTTCAGGCGAATATCCTAGACTGAAGTTTTCCATAGTTTGAAGATGGTATCCTCTTTTTTTGAAATAGGTTAGCCCGATTGATTTTCCTTCGTCAGTATTTAAAAGTTGATGCTTAAAAAAATCATTTGCAAATTGGTGAGCCAAATACAAACCCTCTCTCTTATTTTTTTCTTCTAACTGTTCTTCGTTAGGAGCCTCTTCTTGAATTTCAATTTGATACTTGTTAGCTAGCCATCTGAGTGCTTCTGGATACGAGAGGTGTTCATGTTCCATTAAAAAAGTAACTACGTTTCCCCCTTTTCCAGAACTGAAATCTTTAAAAATTCGTTTGCCAGGAGAAACCATGAAGGATGGAGTTTTTTCATTACTGAAAGGACTTAACCCCTTATAATTAGCTCCTGATTTTTTAAGATTAACAAAATCACTAATTACCTCTACAATATCTGCAGCATCAAAAATTTTCCCTATTGTATCTTGTGGTATCATTTAGTCAATGATCAAAATTAAAATTAATGATTGCAAATGTCGTGTTTCAGTAAAATAATTTCCATAGAAATAAATGGAGACTTTAAGTAAAAAATTGAGCCAACAGATACTTGTGTATCTTTAAAATACCTATACATTTGCCTTCAAAACACATCAAATGAGCAAAGATCAATTTCAATCTCACGACTATTATTTAATGGATGAATTATTATCTGACGAGCATAAGCTTATAAGAGAAACCGCTAGAGCCTGGGTAAAGAAAGAAGTATCTCCAATAATTGAAGAACATTTCGAAAATGCCACTTTTCCCAATCACATTTTAAAAGGGCTAGCAGAAATAGGTGGTTTTGGGCCATATATCCCTGTCGAATATGGTGGTGCTGGACTGGATCAAATAGCTTATGGAATAATTATGCAAGAACTAGAACGTTGTGACTCTGGGCTTCGTTCAACCTCTTCTGTTCAAAGTTCATTAGTGATGTATCCAATTTGGAAATTTGGCTCAGAAGAACAATCAAAAAAATACTTACCAAAATTGGCTTCTGGTGAAATGATGGGTTGTTTTGGTTTGACAGAGCCAGACTTTGGTTCGAATCCAGGGGGTATGATCACAAATTTTAAGGATGGTGGTGATCACTATATCCTTAATGGAGCAAAAATGTGGATTTCAAATGCGCCTTTTGCAGATATCGCTGTAGTTTGGGCAAAAGATGAAAATGACCGAATTAAGGGACTCATAGTTGAGAGGGGCATGGAAGGCTTTGAGACTCCAGAAATGCACGGTAAACACTCTTTAAGAGCTTCTGCAACAGGGGAATTGATTTTTAACAACGTAAAAGTTCCCAAAGAGAATTTACTCCCAAATAAAGATGGTCTCGGTGCTCCTTTAATGTGTCTTGATTCAGCAAGATATGGAATTGCATGGGGTGCTATTGGTGCGGCAATGGATTGTTATGATTCTGCATTGAGATATTCCAAGGAAAGAGTTCAATTCGGAAAGCCTATTGCAAGTTTCCAACTAGTACAAAAGAAATTGGCGGAGATGATAACTGAAATAACAAAAGCACAGCTACTTACTTTTAGATTAGGGCAATTGAGAGAAGAGGGAAGAGCCACTTCTGCACAAATTTCAATGGCAAAAAGAAATAATGTTGAAATGGCTGTTAAAATTGCAAGAGAAGCTCGACAAGTTCACGGAGCTATGGGTATAATGAATGAATATTCAATTATGAGACACATGGCAAACCTTGAGTCTGTATTGACATATGAAGGTACACATGATATTCATTTGCTTATAACAGGAATGGATGTGACGGGTATACCCGCATTCAATTAATCCATCTAAATGATTCGATCAACTTTTCAGCATCATTTATAATGAAGTTGATCATTGGAGAAAGTGAATCAAAATTAGGTTTTGTTTGGAACATAAGTTGCCCTAGAAATGCATGTTTTGTGCTGTCTGTTATTAAAAATCCAAAATTACAAGCGGTGTTCCCTCTGATCCCATACGTAATTCCGTACACTTTATTATCTGCATCGGACCATGATCTTTCTATAATACCGGTTGATTTAAAACTGTGATCGTACATTTTATTTCTAAAAACCTCAGAAAGCGCTACAATATCATTTTCTAATTTTATGTAGTCACATAATATTTCAGCATTAAACTGAGGAAAAAGTACGGCTTTACTACATGAATTATTGTTTTTGAAACGTTGTTGCCATGTTGCATAGTTGGGAATTTCGAATGAAAATGGACATGTATTATTTTCAATTTTATAATATCCTTTTTCTGGCAAATCAATTCTCAAATAACTTTTAGGTTTAGGATAAGTTGATTCATTTCGACATGACGAAAGCATTAAAACTAGTAAGGTGAAGACAATATTAAACCACCTCATTAATCGTAATTTTGACTTTTTTAATTCTCCTTTTGTCTGCGGCTTCAACAGTTATAGTGTATCTGTCAAAGCTTATTTTTTCGTTTTTTAGCAAGATTTTCCCTGCTTGTTCTATGCAAAAACCAGCAATTGTATCAGATTCTCCTTTTTCTTTTTCAAAAATTTCCCCATCAATTTCTAAGAGTTTATATATGTCTATAAGCGTAGTTTTGCCATCAAAAATATAATTTAACTCATCTAATTTTTTGTAGTTTATATCCTCTTCATCAAATTCATCTGTTATTTCTCCAACGATTTCTTCTAATACGTCTTCAAGAGATACAATACCTGATGAACCTCCGTATTCGTCAACAACGATAGCAATATGTGTTTTTTCTTCTTGAAATTCTTTTAACAAATCATCTAGCTTTTTGTTTTCCGGGACAAATTTGGGCTCTCTGAGTAAATTGGGCCACTTAAAATTCTTTTTTTCATTCATTTTCCCAAGTAAATCCTTGGCATAAAGAATACCTTTAATTTTATCAAAAGAATCTTCAAATACTGGAATCCTGGAGTATTTAATTTCTTTGAGTTCACTCATCAACTCATTAAATGGGGTGGTAATTTCAAAGCTTATTACATCAGTTCTAGGAGTCATTATTTGTTTAACATCCGTATTACCAAATTTTACAATTCCTTCTAAAATTTTCTTTTCATCTTCATTGTCTACACTATCCACTGTTAAATTGAGCGCATGTTCTAATTCATTTGCTTGGATAGATTCTTTCCTTTTCTCTATTCTTTTATCAATTAGGTTAGTACTATTTACAAGTATTTGACTTATTGGGTAAAATAATTTTTTTAGTAATTGAAGAGGTATAGCCATAAACTTAGAAAATTTAAGGTTATAGTTGTTTGCATAAACTTTTGGGATTACTTCACCAAAAAGAAGGATTAAGAAGGTTATAACGATTACTTGAATAATAAAATTCATTGTATCACTGATACTTCCTTCTATGATCAAGTTATTAAAAACAAAATTTGAAGCCATCACTATGGATACATTAATAAAATTGTTTGCAATTAAAATAGTGGCAAGGAGTTTTTTAGGTTCTTTGAGTAATGTTAGGACTCGTTTGTTCGCATTTTTATTTTGATCTTCAAGATCAAAGCGTTGTTTATTACTAATACTAAACATAGCTACTTCTGATCCAGAAAGTAAGGCTGATAAAACAACCAAGATTAAAACACAAAAAATGGAAAGTCCAAGTTCAAAATCAATAGGTTGAAAAATTTGTGAAAAAGATAGTAGAAAGCTACTCGGGGAAGGGTCCAAATTAATTTGTTTCGTTAAACATAAAGTTAAAATGGAAGATCATCTGAATCATCTGGTCCAGAAAAATCTTCGTTTTGGGTAGTACTACTGGTTGCTGCAGCGGGTTGAGAAGGCGGAGAAGTTGAATTATCAGGAGACTTTCCTAGCATAGTCAAATTATCCGCAACTACTTCAGTGGTATATTTAGTATTTCCATCTTGATCTTGCCAAGATCTAGTTCTAAGTTTTCCTTCTATGTAAACCTTATCACCTTTTTTTAAATATCGTTCTGTAATGTCTGCAAGTCCTCTCCAAACCACAATGTTGTGCCATTCTGTTTGTGAAACTTTTTCACCAGTTTTTCGGTCTTTATAATTCTCAGAAGTAGCAATTGGGAAATTGGCAACCGTGGCCCCATTTTCTAGATGCCTAACATCTGGGTCTTTTCCTAAGTTCCCTATTAAAATTACTTTGTTTACACTACCTGACATGATGTATTATTTAAATCAAAATTAGTTATTCTAAGTGAAATGCTAAATTTTCTTTGATATAATTTTCAATTATTTTAGGTACTGGAAAATTATCTAAATCATCTACATCAACTTTAATATAGTTATTATTTGTTGGGAGAGTATTCACATTTATCCACCAAAATGTACCCATTATTAATTGATGTGATAACACATGTTTTCTAAGATGCTTTCCTTTTAATTCTCCTTTTAAATCGAACCTAGATAAGGGGTCATCAATTTCTTCATTTGTTTCGAAAAGAGGAAATTGATATAAGTGTTTCCAAATATCTTTTTGTGTTCTTTTTGCTAAAAGAACTTCGTTTTTACAATGAAAAATAATAAAATTAAAAAATCTAGTTTTCACCTTTTGCTTTCTAATTTTAAGCGGCAGACTGGTTGTTAAATTATGTTTTTTGGCAAAACATATTTCTGATAGATCACAACTATGACACTTGGGAGACTTTGGTGTGCATACCATTGCTCCAAATTCCATTATGGCTTGGTTATAAGTACTATGCTCATAATCGGGAATGCTTTGATTGGCAATATCTTTTATAATTTCTTTCCCTTCTTTACTGTTTATATCCTCCTTTACTCCAAAAAATCTACTTAAAACCCGGTATACGTTTCCATCAACAACCGCCTTTTTTTCATTAAAGCTAAAGGAAGCAATAGCGCTAGCAGTATAATCCCCAATCCCTTTTAATTTTATTAAATCCGTGTAGTTGTTGGGGAAGGAACCTTCCAGATTAAAGTAGATAAATTTTGCTGTGGCATGCATGTTTCTAGCTCTTGAATAATACCCCAGCCCTTGCCAGTATTTTAGTACCTCTTCTTCTTTTGCATTAGCGAGAGATTTTAAATCCTTAAATCGTTGGATAAACCTGTTAAAATACGGCAATCCTTGATTAACACGTGTTTGTTGAAGTATGATTTCACTTACCCAAATTCGATAAGGATCAGTAGTGTTTCTCCAGGGCAATTCTCTGTGGTTTTTTTTGTACCAATTGATTAAAGAAACGGCAAACATGAATTATTAATTTTGATTGTAAAATAATTTTAGTTGTTTTTTGTCATTAGGTAAATATTCAATAAATAAAATTATATTTGCAACCCAATTAATGGAATATTCATAATTTATTATGACAAAAGCAGATTTAGTTGCAGACATATCAGAAAAAACAGGAATCGAAAAGATTGCTGTTCAGGCTACAATAGAATCGTTCATGAAATCCATCATAGATACCATGGAAAATGGCGAAAATGTATATTTGAGAGGATTCGGAACATTCGTAGTAAAGAAAAGAGCAGAAAAAACAGGTAGAAATATTTCAAAGAATACCACTTTGATAATACCTGAGCATTATGTACCTCAATTCAAGCCTTCAAAATCATTTGTAAATGGCGTCAAGAATAAGGTAAAGAAGTAAAAAATTATTAATTATTAATTAAAAGATTAGTATGCCTAGCGGTAAAAAAAGAAAAAGACATAAGATGTCTACCCATAAACGTAAAAAGCGTTTAAGAAAGAATAGACACAAAAAGAAGTAAGATACGTTTGATTTTTTTGTGCTTCTGTATTTTTTACAGCTCAGCATCACGATCAGATAGGAGGTTAAAGTGTCTTATGAATTAGTTATCAATTCTAATCAAGACGAAGTTGTCACAGCACTACTTCATGAAAACAAGCTTATTGAGCTTCACAAAGAAGGGTTAGATGATAGATTTAATGTTGGTGATGTTTATTTAGGGAAAGTTAAAAAAATTGTACCTAGTTTAAATGCTGCATTTGTAGATGTGGGGTACGAAAAAGATGCTTTTCTTCATTATTTGGATTTGGGCCCTCAATTCAAGTCCATGAATAAATATGTTCAAGCTTCAATTAAAGGAAAACAATCTACTCACAAATTGGGTTATAATAAAATTGAAGCTGATATTTCCAAGGATGGAAAAATAAAAGAACATATTTCTTCAAATCAACTTATTGCAGTTCAAGTAACAAAAGAGCCTATATCATCAAAAGGGCCACGATTAAGTGCTGAAGTTACTATCCCTGGGAGATATTTGGTTTTAGTTCCTTTTTCAGAAAAAATTTCGGTATCTCAAAAAATAAAAGATGCAAAAGAGAGAGATCGTCTAGTCCGTTTAATAAATAGTATTAAGCCAAGAAAATTTGGTGTTATCATTAGAACTGTGGCCCAAAATAAAAAGGTGGCCGAGTTAGATCAAGACCTGAGAGATCTAGAACAAAAATGGGCCAAGATGTATGGTGAAATGAAAAATGCTTCACCGAGAAAGAAACTTCTTGGAGAGATGAATAGAGCTACTACTGTACTTCGCGATGAATTGAATAAAGAGTTTAGTAGCATACATGTTGACGATGAAGGCTTATTCAATGATTTAAAAGATTATGTTAAGACTATTGCACCTGAAAAGGAAGAAATTGTTAAGCTATACAGTGGTAAAGTAAGCTTATTTGAATACAGGGGGATTAACAAACAAATTAAAGCCACATTTGGAAGAAAAGTAAATTTAAAATCTGGTGCTTATTTAATAATTGATCACACTGAGGCTATGCATGTCATTGATGTTAATAGTGGGAATAGAAAGGCAACCAATACAGATCAAGAATTAAATGCTTTGGATACAAATATTGAATCTGCTGAAGAAATAGCTCGTTTACTTAGATTAAGAGATATGGGTGGAATTGTGGCAATCGATTTCATTGATATGTACGATCGAGCAAATAACAAGAAATTGGTAGAAAGTTTCAAACAGTTCATGAAGGGTGACAAAGCAAAGCACAACATTCAAGCCCCTAGTAGATTTGGAGTTGTTGAGTTAACCCGTCAACGAGTGAGACCAGAAACTGAAATAAAAACAACTGAAACGTGCCCAACCTGTTTTGGTAAAGGTGAGGTACAGGCTTCTATTCTTATCATAGATGAAATTGAATCGGTATTAAATTCGATTCTTAATGAGGGCAAAGCAAAAAGTATCAATCTTAATGTACACCCTTTTATTGAAGCTTTTTTGAAAAAAGGATTCAAAAGTATTCAACGGTCTTGGTTTCTAAAACATAAAAAGTGGGTAAACATCCATCCCATCACAGATTACGGAATCTTGGAATTTCAATTTATTGATGATACTGGGAAAGTGCTTTAAAGGTGGCTCCAGCCTTGAGCTGTTATAGGAATCGAGGTGTCACCGTGGCCTATCAAATTGTATCCACTTTCCTTTTTTGTGATATGCCCAATGATAGATAAAGCTGTATTTTTTGAAACAAGCTCAAAATCTTTTTGGTTAATGGTAAATAGTAGTTCATAATCTTCTCCACCGTTTAGTGCACAAGTGGATGGATTTAAATTAAAATCCATAGCTGTATTATATGTTTGTTGATCAATAGGAATCTTTTCTTCGTACAGCTGGCATCCTACTTCACTTTGTTTACAGAGATGTAAAATTTCAGATGCTAACCCATCAGAAATATCAATCATACTAGTGGGCTTAATTTTATTTTTTTCAAGATATTGAATTACATCTTCTCTAGCCTCTGGTTTAAGTTGCCTTTGCAAAATATAATTAAAATCATCCAATTCAGGTTGCATATTTGGATCACTTTTCCATACTTCTTTTTCTCTTTGTAGTATGGTTAATCCCAAATAAGCACCCCCCAAATCACCAGAAACTACAATTAAGTCATTTTCTTTTGCGCCACTTCTTTTGACAATATTATTTTCATCATTTTCGCCCAGAGCGGTAACCGAAATTATTAGTCCAAATGGCGATGATGAAATGTCCCCCCCTATTATATCTACATTATACTTTTTACAAGCAAGCAGAATACCATCATAAAGTTCGTCAATCGCTTCTAGAGTATATTTGCTGGAGAAACCTAAACTCACGGTAATTTGTTTTGGCTTTGCATTCATAGCATAAATATCACTAAGATTAACCACAACAGATTTGTATCCTAGATGTTTTAGTGGAGTATAGGTCATATCAAAATGAATCCCTTCAATTAATAAGTCAGAACTTACTAATGTATTTTTTTCGTGTGCAACTATTCCTGCATCATCTGATGGCCCAAGAATGGTTGATTCTTGATAGGATTTTATTTTTTTTGAGATTCTATCAATCAGCCCGAATTCTCCTAATTCTTGAAGGCTTTCTATTTTTTTTGAAGTAGACATTTGAGCAAATGTAATAGATAAAAAAAAATCATGCTGCATATTTTTGTTTAACATTTGAAAACCAGAAAACGAGATCACTCATTTTCCTTTTTTTTAAATATTATTTGGGGTATATTTGCCTTGTTTATAATTATTCTAAATAAGAATTAATGATAAAGGTTACAGATAATGCTAAATCCAAAGCCCTGCAGCTCATGAGCGAGGATGGGAAAAACGGATACTTTATTAGAGTAGGGGTGAAAGGGGGAGGCTGCTCAGGTCTTATGTACGAGCTTGATTTTGATAATACATTAAATGAAAGCGATAAATCATTTGAAGATAATGGTATAAAGGTAGTTGTTGATAAAAAAAGTTTTTTGTATTTAGTGGGTACAACATTAGATTTTTCAGGGGGTCTTAATGGAAAGGGTTTTGTTTTTAATAACCCCAATGCAGACAGAACTTGTGGATGTGGTGAAAGTTTTTCATTATAATTTTAAATGTCTTACACAGAAAAGGAATTAAAAAAAGAATTAGAAGGCAAGTCCTATGAGTTTGGATTTGTAACGGATATTGAAGCCGAAAAAGCTCCTGTTGGTTTAAATGAAGAAATTATTAGGCTTATTTCATCTAAAAAAAATGAACCAGATTGGTTATTAGAGTATAGATTAAATGCATTCCGTATTTGGAACGAAATGTCTTCTCCAGATTGGGCTCATGTGAAATATCAAGAGCCTGACTTTCAAAACATATGTTATTATTCAGCACCTAAACAAAAAAAGCAATTAGAAAGTTTAGATCAAGTTGATCCAGAGTTGCTTAGGACCATGGAAAAGTTGGGTATTTCAATGGAGGAACAAAAAAGATTAACAGGTGTAGCTGTTGATTTTGTGATGGACTCTGTCTCTGTAGCCACTTCATTTAAGGATAAATTAGCGGATCTTGGAATCATATTTTGTTCATTCTCAGAGGCAGTTCAAAATCACCCTGAACTGGTTAAGAAATACATGGGTTCTGTAATTCCAGCTTCAGACAATTATTATGCGGCATTAAATAGTGCAGTGTTTACGGATGGGTCGTTTTGTTATATCCCAAAAGGAGTTAGGTGCCCCATGGAATTATCTACTTATTTTCGGATCAATGAAGCTGGAACAGGTCAATTTGAGCGCACTCTAGTAATTGCTGACGAGTCAAGTTATGTAAGCTATTTAGAAGGTTGCACCGCACCTCAAAGAGATGAAAATCAATTACATGCTGCAGTTGTAGAATTAATTGCATTGGACCAGGCTGAAATTAAATATTCAACAGTACAAAATTGGTACCCAGGAGATGAAAACGGTAAGGGTGGAGTCTTTAATTTTGTGACTAAAAGAGGCTTGTGTGGGTACCGATCTAAGATTTCTTGGACACAGGTAGAAACAGGATCTGCCGTAACATGGAAATATCCATCATGCATTTTAAAAGGAGATTATGCCGTAGGTGAATTTTATTCGGTTGCTTTAACTAATAACTACCAGCAAGCAGATACAGGAACTAAAATGATTCACGTAGGTAGAAATACTAAATCTACTATCATCTCTAAAGGAATTTCTGCTGGATTCAGTCAAAATAGCTACAGAGGTCTTGTGAAAATTGGGAAGGGAGCAAAAAATGCACGAAACTTTTCGCAGTGCGACTCTTTACTAATGACAGACCAATGTGGAGCACATACGTTCCCTTACATTGAGTGTGAAAATCCATCAGCCATGGTTGAGCACGAGGCCACTACATCTAAAATAGGAGAAGATCAACTTTTTTATTGTATGCAAAGAGGTATTCCTGAAGAAAAGGCTATTAGTTTAATTGTTAACGGTTATGCAAAAGAAGTATTGAATAAACTTCCAATGGAGTTTGCAGTTGAGGCTCAAAAATTACTTGAGATCAGTTTAGAAGGATCAGTAGGATAATATTACAAGAAAAAATGGATACAGTACTAAAGATTGAAAATTTACATTGTCAGGTTCAAGGCCAACAAATCTTAAAAGGACTTAATCTGGAGATAAAAAGAGGTGAAGTTCATGCTATTATGGGTCCTAACGGCTCTGGTAAAAGTACATTGTCTTCCGTTTTAGCAGGTAAAGAAGATTATGAAATTACAGCAGGGCAAATTCTATATCAAAATGAAGATATTGGTGAACTTAGCCCTGAGGAAAGATCATGGAAAGGAATGTTTTTAGCATTTCAGTACCCCGTTGAGATTCCAGGTGTAAGCAATATCAATTTTTTAAGAACTGCCTTAAATGAAAGAAACAAAGCTCTTGGTAGAGATCAAATATCAGCCAAGGACTTTTTGAGATTAGTCAGCGAGAAATCATCCTTAGTTGGTTTAGATAACAAGCTTAAAAATAGATCTGTAAATGAAGGTTTTTCTGGTGGAGAAAAGAAAAGAAATGAAATTTTCCAAATGGCTATGCTAGAGCCCACATTGTCTATTTTAGATGAAACAGACTCTGGTTTAGATATTGACGCGCTTAAAATCGTGTCAAATGGTGTTAATACTTTAAAATCAGAAGACAATGCAACTATAGTAATCACGCATTATCAAAGGTTATTGGATTATATAGTCCCAGATTTCGTACATGTATTGTATGATGGTAAAATTGTTAAATCAGGAGATAAGTCTTTAGCTCTTGATCTTGAGGAAAGAGGTTATGATTGGTTAAAATTAGAAAAGGCCCTTTAATTTTAGCTAACCGATGAGTACATTAAATTTTAATAAAGATTCTTTTTCAATAGATAACCTTTCATGGGCTTCTGTTGATGCAGCTAAATTACCTAAAAAGTCAGAGGAAAATTGGAGATATTTAAAATGGGGTAAACTAAAGAAAATAAATTTTCATGGTGATTTTAAAAATTACTTATCTAATCTAGACGATTTAGATTTGCCTCAATTAGATGGCTATACCATTGTTATCGAAAATGGAGTCTTTAACGATAAATTATCACATATTCCTACGCACTTAGATGGACTAGAATTTTCCTTCACTAAAAATAATTCTTTAGTAAAAGAGGATAGCTATTTTGATGTTTTAAACACGTGTTTTGTGAATAAATCAGTTAATATAAGAACCGTAGCTAATGCCATAATAAAAGAACCTATTAATATTGTTAATGTAATCACTTCTTCAGAAGGATTTGTTAACACCAATACCCATCTTTACCTATCCACTAATTCTTCTCTTACTTTAAACGAATTCTATTTAGCAAGTGATAAAACAATAAATGGATTAACGAATCATCAATGCTCCATTTCAATTGAAAAGGAGGCAAAATTGGTGCTGAATAGATATCAATATCCAAATCACAACTTTCAAATTTGTAAAGATGTTATTTTACAAGAGGAAGATTCTTATTATACTTCTAATAACTTTAGTTCATCTGGAATTTTGGTCAGAAATGATGTCCGTGTGAAAGTAAGTGGTGAAAACTGCCATACAGAACTCAATGGGATTTTTACTCCCTCTTCAAATGAATTTATTGATAACCACACCCTGATTGATCATGCAGCCCCAAATTGTAAATCATTTGAAAATTATAAAGGTTTAATTAAGTCAAATGGAATTGGGGTTTTTAATGGAAAAGTCATTGTTGAAAAAGACGCACAAAGAATTGAGGCATTTCAGCAAAATAACAATATCCTAATTCATGACGATTCTACAGTATATTCTAAGCCTGAGCTAGAAATTTATGCTGACGATGTTAAATGTAGTCATGGCTCTACAACTGGTCAATTTGATGATGAAGCCCTATTTTATTTGAGATCAAGAGGCCTTAGCCAGGATGCTGCAATGGAATATTTAACATTGGGATTTGTACATGAAATACTGGACTGCTTCAAGAATTCAAATCACAGGGAATTTATTTTAAAGAAATTCCTTTTAAATTAAAATGCATAAAATTTGTAATTTGATCATCATGAATTACAGATTTTTCTTCTTGTTTATCGTAAATATATTGTGTGTTCTAGCTTACCCACAGGAACTAAAGCTGTCATTTTCTGAACCATTTAACTCTGTCGGACTTGAATCCATTTCATGTATTCCAATTGAAGATAAAATAGTCCATGTACAACAAAAAAGTAAGGATGACCTCTGCGCACTAACTGTTCATGTTTTTGATGCTCAGTTGAAGAAAAAAGCTTCATTTGAATTAAATGAACCTAAATACACATTTCTTTCTGTAAAGTACTTTTTTAATGAAATTTTTGTATTTGCAAGCCTCAATGAAAATAATCATACGTCTTTATTATATACAAAATTTGATTTACAAATAGGATTTTCATCATTTAAAGAAATTTTTAAAGAGCCTCACAAAGCTGGTTATCCTACCACTTTTGTATTTCCAGAAAATTCGTACAATTCAGAGCTTAGTATTTTGGCTGAACTACCCTATGTTAAAAATAAGAATGAAGATATAAAATTGTTGATTTTTGATCATCAAATGGGATTGATCAAAGAGATATATAATAAGTTGGAAATAAATTTTGATCCGAAGAGAGATAACAAGTTAATCGTATCCCCAAAAGGGAGAGTTTTTTTAATAAAAACACATTGGCAAAAAGGAAATAATTTTGCAATTTACAAGTTAGGTCAAGAAACCACTCAAGAGAAAGTTATTAAGTTGAATAGAAATAAAATTTCAGCTTTAGATTATTTTTTTAATTCAAAGAATGAGTTGGTTATTGCTGGGTTTTATAGTTCTCAAATAAGGTATAACTACGAAGGTTTTTTTTTACTGAAGTATGATCACGATCTACATTTGACTCATAAAAATCAATATTATTTTAGTGAAAAAATCATTAAAACATTTAAGTCTGCTAAAGACATTAAGGAATCTGGTTTTGGATTAGATAAATTCAGATTAACTAGTTTTAATTTGGATAAAGAGGGAAATCATTTTTTAGTAGCGGAACACTTAGGTAGAAAGAAGATGAAAGATGTAAACAACTGGTATTCTGCAGGAATGACAATTGTTAAGTTCAATAAGAACGGTAATTATGTGTGGGGCTGCCCAATTAAAAGAGAGCAGATAAATTCTTCAAGAAGTTTCTTAGGTAGTTTTACCTTAAATGATTTTACTGAACCATATTACTTTTATAATGCTTTATCCAATCTTGATATAAAGAAGGGTATACCTCCAAATTACGGCACAAATAATTATTGTGGAACTAACCATATTACTTTTGATGATTTTGGAATATATTCTACTAAAGAACTTTCTATTTCCTTCCCAGATACCAAGAAGTGGGCATTCAATCCAAATCAATTAAACCCACTAAAAAATCAAAAATCAATTTTTGAAATCACCACAGAAATGAGGGATAAGTCTTGTTTAGCAATAATCAATTAATTAAAAGATATTTACTTCTCGTTCTAACTTAACTTGAAATTTGTTGTAAACATCCTCTAAAATATCTTGAGACAGGTCGAAAATTTCTTTTCCACTAGCATTGTTATAATTTACCAAAACAAGAGATTGCTTTTTATGAACACCAAAATTTCCAAAATCTTTCCCTTTCCAGCCTGCTTTCTCAATCAGCCAGCCTGCTGCAAGTTTTACTTCCTTTTCATTTATAGCGTATGAAACAACTTCCGGAAATTTAATTTTTATTTTTTTAAACTGTTCCTGCGGAATAATAGGGTTTTTAAAAAAGCTTCCTGCATTTCCAATTTTATTTGGGTTGGGAAGTTTATTTGTTCTTATCTCGATTACGGCATTACTAACATCTTTTAGAGTAGGTCTGCTAATTTTATTTTTAATTAAAGTACTATTAATATCTCCGTATTTAGTATTTAATATGGGTTTTTTTTGTAATCTCAACTTAATATCTAGTATGATGTATTGGTCCTTGAGGTCATTCTTAAATACGCTTTCTCGGTAACCAAACTCGCATTTTTTTCGGTCAAAAGAAACTGTTTTGCCTGTTTCAATTTGATATGCATTTAGTGAAATAAACGTGTCCTTAATTTCAGCTCCGTAAGCACCTATATTTTGCATTGGTGCCGTACCACAATTTCCTGGGATTAAGCTCATATTTTCAACTCCTCCCCACTTGTTATTCACGGCATAGGTGACAAATTTATGCCAGTTCACACCGGCACCTATCTGAACCTCAACTATATCGTTAGTTTCTCTTATTACCTCTATTCCTTTAATTTCGTTTTTAATTACTAAACCATCATAATTCGATGTGAATAAAATATTACTTCCTCCTCCGAGAATTAATTTTTTTTGACTTTTGAAAAGTGGGTGCCGGTATAATTCATCTAAATCTTTTAGACTACTTATTCTTGTAAAAAAAGACGAACTACAGTCTATGCCAAAGGTATTATAGCCTTTTAATGATTTATTTTTAGTAATGTCCATCCGTGGCAAACCTAAATATAATTTGTCTTATAAAGATGTATTTATTGGCAAACAATAAATTTTCTATTTATTTGTTTTTTAAATAAAACAAGATTAAAACAACAGTTCTTACAGTCACCAATGATTTAAGTTATGATCAACGAGTAGATAAAGTTTCTCGCTCATTGACTCAGAATAATTGGGATGTACTGCTAATTGGAAGGCGGTTGTCCAGTTCAAAAAAGCTCGATCGAAATTATAAAACACATCGCATTTCATTAATTTTTAATAAAGGATTTCTTTTTTATGCAGAATATAATTTGAGATTAATTTTCTTTTTAATGTTCAAAAAAATTCATGTTTTACACGCAAATGATTTGGATACATTGCTTTCCATGTGGCTACTTTCAAAATTAAAGAAAGTTCCGTTAGTTTATGATAGTCATGAATTCTTTCTTGGTGTTCCAGAAATTCAAAATAAAAAAATGGTGAAATTCGTTTGGCAGCTTATAGAAAGGATGATTTTCCCAAGATTAAAGCACGTATTTACTGTAAATGAGTCTATAGCACAATTGTATTATAAGGCCTACAATGTAAATGTTAAAGTCCTGCGAAATGTTCCAGAAAAAAGTAAGATAGATTTGATTAAAACTAAATTAGATTTGAATTTACCTAGCGATAAGCCTGTGGTCATATTACAGGGATCAGGGATTAATGTGGATCGTGGAGCAGAAGAATTATTAGAAGCAATTGCCTTGCAAGATCAATTTTTTTTGTGTGTTATTGGTAAGGGTGATGTATTTAAACAATTAAAAGAACGGGCTTTAAGTCAAGATTTATCTAAAAAAACCATGTTCATAGATGCAATTCCTTACAAAGAAATGATGCAATACACCATGCTCTCTGATATAGGAGTAAGTTTAGATAAGCCTAATAACTTGAATTATGAATTTAGTTTACCAAATAAGTTCTTCGACTACATAAAGGCAGGTATTCCAGTAGTATCGAGTCATTTAATAGAAATTAGAAAACTTGTAAAGCAATTTAACTGCGGTACAATGACAACTTCACATGATCCTCATGAAATTTTAGATGCACTTCAATATGCATTTGAAAATAGGTCATCTTTTAAGAAAGGAATACGTCAAGCTAAAGCAGAATTAGTATGGGAAAAAGAAGTAATAGATTTAATAAATTGTTACCAAGAAATTGCATAAAAAGCAATTACATATCGTATCCTTTGATGTTCCCTTTCCTGCTAATTATGGTGGAGTAATAGATGTTTTTTATAAAATAAAGTCAATGCATCAAGAAAGAGTAGGTGTTATTTTACATTGTTTTCAATATGGAAGAGAGAAAAGTGAGGAATTAGAAAGTATATGTGAAAAAGTATATTACTACAAGAGAAAAATGAATTGGTTAGGTTTTTTTTCTAAAACACCCTTTATTGTGTATTCAAGAAAAAACAAAGAGTTATTAAAAAACCTTATGAAAGATGATTTGCCAATCATTTTTGAAGGTATACATACCACAGCATCAATTTCTAAGATTAATAAAAAAAGGACTTTTATTCGTTCACATAATATAGAATGGGAATACTACAAAAACTTACTTATTTCTGAAAAAAACCTTTTTAAGAAATTCTTTTTTTGGGTTGAACATATTAAATTGAAATTATACGAAACAAAAATTTACAAAGATCAAAATGCATTAGCCATTTCAGAAAAAGACCAAAAATGGCTTATTAATAACGGAGCTAATGCAGTATTAGTTAATCCATTTCATCGAAATGAATCGATAAAAATTTTGAAAAAAACAGATGATTATGTACTGTATCACGGGAACTTTAATGTAAGAGATAACGAAGATGCGGCAATGTATTTTATAGAATTATTTAAGTTCCTTCCTATTAAGCTTAAAATAGCAGGATTAAACCCAAGTAAAAAGATGAAATCATCCGCTTTTGGATGTAATAATATAACTGTAATAGATAGTCCACAAGATCAAAAAATGATTCAATTAATTAGAGACGCTAGATTAAATCTTTTTTATTCAACCCACAGCTCTGGTGTCAAGTTGAAGTTAATCAATGCGCTATTTAATGCGCAAAGATGTCTTGTTAGTCATGAGTATTTAGTTAATTCAGATTTATCTCTCATGTGTATTTCTGTAGATGAGGATAATTGGAAAGGTAAAATCGAGGAAGAGTTTAATCGAAATTTTAACATTGAAATGATCAAAAACAGGGAAGAAATATTAAATAATTATTCTTGCTCATTTAATACAAATAAGGTATTCCGTTTTATTTTTCAGTGAATTATTCTAAAATTTTTTTGTCTTTAAACTCTATAATTCTTCCTGGAAACTTCTGAATAATATCATAATCATGGGTCGCCATTATGATGGTTTGATTTGAGTTGGATATGTTTTTCATTAGCTCCATGATTTTCAAACTAGTCTCGGGATCTAAATTTCCTGTAGGTTCATCTGCTATAATAATTTTTGGGTCATTTATTAGAGCTCTTGCAATAGCTACACGCTGTTGTTCTCCCCCAGATAGCAAATGAGGCTTTGAATTAGCTTTCTCTTTCATTTCTACCATTTCAAGTAGTTCTGTTGCTTTGCTCTGAATATTTTTTTTTCCTTTCCATCCAGTAGCTCTCATTACAAATTTCAAGTTATCTTCTATGGATCTGTCCATTAATAGTTCAAAATCTTGAAAAATGATTCCAAGCTTTCTTCTTAACGATAAAATATGTTTTTTTCGACTTTTTCTTAGGGATTGTCCATCTACAACAATATCCCCAACCTCAATTTCTATATCTCCATAAATAGATTTCAATAAGCTACTTTTTCCACTACCAGTTCTTCCAATAAAATAAGTGAAAGTTCCCTCGTCGATATTTAAGTTGATATTGTCAAGAACTAATTTTTTTTCTTGAAAAATTTGAACTTCAGTAATTTGAATAATTGTTTCATTCATTACGCAGTAAATTTAAGAATGTTTTTTTGCTCACACATTTGATAATTTTTTATTAAAAAATTAATATTTTTTAGTTGTAAATGTTTAATTTCTTAATTGATTTAATTTTTTTAATTAAAAATTTATATTTTTTTTTAATATTTGAAAAATTATGTGTGGAATTGTTTGTGCCCTTAATTCAAAAGAGCCTTTAAAATCGTTAAGACCAAAAGTATTAGCTATGTCAAAAAAATTACGACATAGAGGTCCAGATTGGAGTGGAATTTTTTCTGATACTAATGCAATATTGTCTCATGAAAGGCTAGCAATTGTTGATCCTTCATCCGGAAAACAACCCCTGGTTAACTTTGATGGTAATTTAGTTTTGGCTGCCAATGGTGAAATCTATAATCATAGAAATATTAGAAAGCTAACTCCGAACTATACCTACAAGACCGGTTCTGATTGTGAGGTTATTTTAGCTTTATACGAACAAAAGGGAGTAGATTTTATTGATGATTTAAATGGCATTTTTAGTTTTGTAATTTATGATTCAAAAAACAAATCTTTTTTAATTGCCAGGGATCATGTTGGTATTATACCACTTTATTATGGATATGATATCAACGGAACTTTATTTGTTGCTTCTGAGCTAAAAGCTATTGAAGGCATTTGCAAGAAAATTATTGTTTTTCCTCCTGGTCACATGATGACAGAAAATCAGCAAAGACCTGTTAAATGGTATAATAGAGATTGGGAAGACTACAACAATATCAAAAACAATAAAACCAATATTAAAAGTATTAAAAAAGCACTAGAGGATTCTGTGAAGCGTCAACTTATGAGCGATGTACCCTATGGCGTACTCTTATCTGGTGGTCTAGATTCATCAATAACATCTGCTTTAGCAAAGAAATTTTCAAAAAAAAGAGTTGAATCTGATAATAAAAAAGATGCTTGGTGGCCTCAGTTACATTCTTTTTCAATTGGATTGGTAGGTTCACCTGATTTAGCTGCTGCGAAAATCGCTGCAAAAAAATTAGGTACAATCCATCACGAGGTAACATTCACATTGCAGGAAGGATTGGATGCAATAAATGATGTAATTTATCACCTTGAGACTTATGACATTACTACTGTAAGAGCATCAACCCCTATGTACCTTTTAGCCAGAGTTATAAAATCTATGGGAATAAAAATGGTTCTTTCAGGTGAAGGTGCTGATGAGGTCTTTGGTGGATATCTGTATTTTCACAAAGCACCAAATTCTGAAGAATTTCATAAAGAAACAGTTAGGAAAATATCAAAACTTCATCTTTACGACTGTTTAAGAGCAAACAAGTCATTAGCAGCATGGGGTATTGAGGGGAGAGTCCCTTTTTTAGATAAAGAGTTTTTGGATGTTGCAATGAGTATTAATCCAAAAGATAAAATGATTACTTCTAAAAAAATGGAAAAATGGGTCCTCAGAAAAGCTTTTGAAGATGAGTTA